>Ga0302292_1000034_pt1 | contig 93510 bp, 92 predicted proteins | sample III_Fen_N2_1_FD_194553 | JGI IMG/M metagenome (GOLD analysis project Ga0302292, IMG submission 194553) | Peat permafrost microbial communities from Stordalen Mire near Abisko, Sweden - III_Fen_N2_1 | ecosystem: Environmental > Terrestrial > Soil > Wetlands > Permafrost | place: Sweden: Abisko...
GTTCATTGATATGTGCAAATTAACAAAAAAACAACCCGCTTCTTTAATAGGCGGGTTAAAAAAATATTTATGCTCATATGTAATTATTTATGAGTTAATTACATATGTTAGCTTGACGGCTATGCCCTTGATGGGTCACCGATTAGGTTACGATATTTGCCTTGTAAACCAATGGTATCAAATTGCATTTCCGACAAGGTTTCACTTGAAACAAGCTTTGGCGAAACCGTTTCTGTGTTTCCTAAACCGTTAACCGTTTCACCGATGATTCCCATTAAACCATGCAATTCAGTTTCTTTAATTTCAATAGTATCGGTGCTGTCTTGTAAATATGAAATAAGCGATTGTGCAATTGCATGAACTTCGTTATATCGGATATCATTATAACTAATATCACCATTGTTAAATGCCTTTTCGTAGCGATTGTACAATGCTTTCGCTTTTTTCTTTACATCAGTTTTGCCATGCAAAGCAATGTATTGTTTGATAAATCGAACCGTTGCTTTAACTACTTCCGATTTGGTAATCGCAATGTATTTTTCCAATGTTTCGGGAACGATAGATATTTTAATCGTTTTGCCCATTTGATTGTGACATTCGATTAATTGATTTTGAATCTTCTCAATTTCCTTTGCATAACCCGATGTTTTACGAATGCGTTTTTCAACAATCGAACGTTGCAAAGCATTAATAAAACTAAGAATTGAAGCTTTCTCCGTTTGTTTATCATGTAATCCAACAAAGCGTTTTATGAATTTTACTTCAGGCGAAATAAATTCTACATCATCGGGAACAATATCATCAACTTTTTTCTCCGCTTTTTGTTTGGGTTGCTTTGTGGTTTTGACTTTAGGTTCAGCCTTTTGTTTATTGCCTTTTCCTGACTTTTGGTGGTGGTCAATTTGAATCGGCAAATGGTGGTCAATGACTTCGGAATTACCTTGTTTTTCCATAACTTCATTGAGCTTTTCTACAAAGGTGTCGATGTATTGTTTTATCGTTTCATCTTCATTGTACAAGTCAATGTTTTCTTGAATAAATTCAAACTCTGAATGTTTTAATGCCGTTGGCAATATACCCTGCGAAATTTGAGGATATGTGTCTAAAATGTTTTCTACTGTTATCATGGTTTTAGTATTTTGTATTCCGTTTAAAATTCCGTCATCTGCAAAAGAGAAATAGCCGTTTTCTGTATAAATCACATGGTCAAGTATTGAGATTCCAACCGAATCAAAAGCAATCTTTGCCTTTTTAGTAAGTGCTTTATCAGCTTCCGATGGATTAGCATTTCCGCTGGGGTGATTATGTGATAAAACAACCGATTGAGCTAGTGATTTAGTAACAATGCCAATAATCATTGGAATATCTGCAAGGGTTGCATTAGATGAGCCAATGGTGTGTTTATAAAAGCCAATCAGCTTGTTTGCCCTATTAAAAAGCAGCACCACAAAATGTTCTTGAAATAGATTTTTGCCATACACTCGTTTGAGCATGTCATAGACATTTTGCGATGTTTTTACTGTATCAACATCAAAGGTTTTACCTTTGTTCATCCGAACTTTTATTTCGGGAATGTATTCTTTAAGTTCTTTTGCATCGGTATCTGTTCCAAATAGAACTACTTCTTGTTTCTGTGGATACATGGTTCTAAATATTTAATAGTTGTAACATTTTGAGTTTAGCTTGAGCTTTGATGCGAGCAATGCGAATTCGCTTTTCAGTATCGGTATTTGCAGGTTTTACTTGCTTTGTTGTTGCATGAAATGTTGGTGTATCTCCCGATTGTGGGAATGGAGAAGTCTCAGGGTCATAATCTTCACGCAAGTATTGTAAGAGATAATTGAGCTTTGCAAAATCATCGGCACGTTCGTATGCCGATTTCCCTTTTACTGCAAGGGTTTCTTTCTTTTGTTCAATCTCTTTGTAGAGTTCCAAAAAGCGTTTTGATGTTTCACCATGTTGTCCTCCTTTGTAGATGGAAAGCTTTGCTTCAGCATCCATTACATCTTTCTTCAATGAACTTTCCAGTCCACTCATATCATCAAAGATTGAAAGCTTTTTAGGTTTTAAAATGGTTCGTTCAATCTTGTATACATTGGTCATTGCTTCTTTGAAGTAAGCAACACACCAGTATTTTTCAAAATAGGCTTCCTCTTTTTGAATCTTCTTGCAGCATTCCAATATTTCAGTATCGGTAATTGCTGTATTGGTCTGCACTTTTTCAATATCGGCTCTTAGCGATTCCAATCGTTTTTGTTGGTCTTTCAACTTTTTGATTTGCTCCTTTTCATCGGGCTGACCTTTCAAAGCTCGAAGTTTCTCATTCACTTTAAATTCATCAAAAGCCCACGAGTTTTTTAGATTGAAATTATCAAATTTGGTAATCCATTCCTTTACCGATTCCTTGTATTTTAGGTATTCCGATATTGAGTTTTTAACTCTGTTTACTTGCGATAAATTTGTGTTTGCTCTACCAAGTTCTCGTTCCACTTCTTTGCGTTCTTCATCGAAGTACAAAGCGGTGATTCTACCAACATCGGTGATAAGTGCAAGTTTTACTTCTTGTGGATCAAGACTTTCAACATCGAGAACATTACCACGGTCAGCTTTGAACCAAATATCATTGATACGTCCAGTCTTTTCTTCGAGCTTTTGAAATACAAAAACGTCCATAGAATCCTGTACTAATGGCATTACCGAACGCACAAAGGCAAACTCGTTTCCTTGTCTCCAAATTCTGCCTTCTAATTGATGAATGTCTGTTGGATTCCAATCGGGATAAAGGTTGTAAATAACAGTACCTCGTTTTTGTAAATCAATTCCTTCACGAATTGTTGCTGTACCGATGATGATTTTAACGACTCCAGCAAGAAATGCATCTTTAACATTCTCTTTCTTTATATCAGAAATTGAGCTATCAATGATTTCAACTTCATCGAAACGAGTGTTCATGTACAGAACGTTTTTCTTGTAGCCGACTTCCTTTTCAAGGTATTCCTTGATGTATTTGAAATAAGCTTTACCTCGGTTCATATATAAAACTTGTCCCGATACTTCTGTTAAAGCTTTGGGTGCATCTGCTGGTAAGGTCTTCGCTAATTTCTCGTGATATTCTTTTACCGTTCGGCAGCATTCGCAAGCGAATAATATCTTGGGACTTTCTTCAACGAACTCTTTGTAATCGTCGGGTTTATCACTATTGCCAGCATAGAGATATGGTGAAAGTGCATTGTCAAGTGAATACGCTAAAGCACGAAACAAATCGCCCATGTTAAGCTTTCCTTTGGTAGCTGATTGTGCTAGTGATACGATTCTCGCTTGGTTGTTTCGTTGTTTTGCCGTTGGTTCAATGTAGGTCAGTACTTGTTTCTGTGGACTGAGCTTTACTGATTTTCCATCGGAACTTTTATCGTAGAGTTTTGGGAGATTTACTTTGAACGGACGTTTTACTCCAGCTTCTTCACCTGTTTTGTACAAGATATGATTATAGATAAGTTTTTGCAAAATCAAACGATTTGTAAAGCTTTTGATGACTTCCTTTTCTACGATTTCATCTTTGTAGTTTGCTGTAAATTCCACCGTTGGGAGAATAAAAGTATCGAAGAACGCATTGATATTATAAATGCTATTTTGCTTCATTCCATCGTAGGCAACAAGCGAAAGCATTGAATAAATTTCAAGTGGTGAATTAGAGAAAGGTGTTGCTGTTAAAAGCATCACGTTATTTCCAAAGGTTCTTTGAATGTAGTTCGCATGAAAGAATGCTTTGATACCAGTTTCAGAAACGGCTGATGTTACATTATAGCGTTTGTTTCCTTCGTCATCGCTCTTTACACTTTCAAAGACGTTTTTGCAACGGTGAGCTTCATCTATTACTAAATAATCAAAGCCCATTGTGTCAATATCGCACACGGTATTCTTTTCGCCAAGTCCTATTTTCTCTCGATACTTTTGGTAATCTATTTCAGCATCACGAGCTGATTTATCAGCACTTTGACCAAGGATATTTACCAATTCAATGAATAAGGTTTCAGAAACATTTGCGGAAAAACCTATTTGTTTAAAGCCTTCGTAGGTAACGAGTGTAATAGAATTTTCGGGAACGGCTTTACTAAAATCTAGCTTTCCTTTTATGTCAGTTCCTATGTTGCTCCAGTCATTTAAGGTGATTCCAGTATAAGATAAAACGCCAGGAACAAATTCCTTTGAGTTCTTGTCTGTGTAACCAATAATTTCGCCAATCCATTTCTTATAAGTTGGTTTTGGGACGACGACTAAAGGACGTTTACATTTGCCTGAATACAGGTTCGCAGCAATGTTTATAATGGCTGTCATGGTTTTCCCGACCCCGACATCGAAAGCACATATACCGCTTCCAAGGGCTTCGAAGAAGGCAACTCCCTCTCTTTGTATTGGTGTTATTTGTAACATTCCCGACTTGAATCGTGACGAACATTCAAAACCAACAGGAACTCGTTTATGGTTAATGTCGCTTTGAGCATTAAACATACGATTCCACTTTTCATCCAATCGTTTTTGGTCTTCGGCCGAAAGTACTTCATGTAAGAATCGAGAGAATAATTTTTCACCTTCGTTTCGTGCATTGACTTTCAATTCTGCTTTTTGGTCAGAGGTAAGTTCATCGTCTTTTAATGGTTTGTTGTAGATGTAGTATTCTGCAATATCAATCGCATTACTTTTGTCGAAGTCTGCCGATTGTAGAGTATAGAGCCATTTTACGAATACATCACGAAGCGAATAGTCATTGTCTCCATCAAATCGTAAACGAACGCTACGATATTTGGTACTTGCTGAATCTTTTTTTACTTGAATCTTGCCGTTTACTTTGGTTAATTGTTCCGCACTTTCAGTATCCATAAATTCGGGACGAACTGAACTAATGCTAAAGGTATTTTTGTTTCTAGCAATTTCTGAGATTGCCATGATTATTGGTCGTTCTCGTGGGTCGTTTTCTGTTACGCTGATTTGTTTGGGAACTGCATCTGTTATTACTGATAGATGTTTTTCGTACACCGATTTCCCAAAGCGTTTTTCAATGGTTTCTTTGTCAATGATTAGTTGGTCTTTTCGGTCGTACATGTTACCATACGAGTAAACAGGTAAGGGCAAATAATCATCGCCACAAACGAACATTGCACCATCTTTTACCAATTGTGGTAGTTCTGAATCGTTGACTTTGTACAGCTTTGACCATTGTTTCATCGGCACACCTTGTTTTTGTTTGTACCAAATCCATGCTTTGATTTCTGATTCAGAGATACCTTCGTTGTACATTTTTACAACATCAGCAAAGCTTACTTTCTTCCCTTCTACAAAACCTAATCCCTTTAGATTTGATGAATGTTTTAGGACTTTCTCAATCACAAATTTGTTGGTCAATATTGTTGCTATCAGGTTTGGAGATAATGCTCCAAGTCCGTCTAGTCCGTTTATTCCGTTGAGTGCGTTTGTCGTTTTCATAGTTGTAATAATCTAAGTATTTTGAGTTTTGCGAGTGCTTTTGCCTTTGCGATGCGAATGCGTTTTTCGTTATCGGTAATCGAGATAGTTTTGATAATATCTTCTTTTGTTCCTCTTATTCCTATGGGAAATTCACGGCTTGTGGTGATATATTCAGTTCCTGCAATCTTTTCAGGATGCATGGCAAACCATGTATTGAAAGAACATACTTCAGTAAATGAAAGTGGTGCATTTGAAAAGTCTTCAGTCTTTAAAATATGCTTTACATGAATGCGAAACCGATTATCTATGTTCGTGTGAACAACGCCATATTTCAGCAATTCAAAAGGACTGTTTTTATCCGTATTGCCATCGCTGTGCATGATAAATTGCCAAAACGTAGCATTTCTTGCTCTATAATATGAGGGTTGTTCCATTGCTTATCGAAAATCAAGTTCTTGTTCCAATTGTGGAATGGCAGCAGCTGGTGTTAATTGTCCTGCAATGACTTTTTTGATTATCATTGCTTCAACTCTTTGGTAGCCTATCACATTCAACTTTCCTTTGTCAGTATGGATTAAAGCCCAAATTAGGGGACTATTTGCAGATGTAACTTTCGTTAATTCTGCTTTGATATTTAGGCGTAATTCGTCCTGTAATTCTTGATTTTTCATAGAATCTATTTCTTTCGTAAAACAATAATATCGGTGGGAACATCGGAGTTTTTAAAAACGGCTGGAAGCCTGTACGCATCAATAATATCAGCGTATTTTCCGATTTCTTCTTTAGCTTTGGTGTAGGTCAAACCATTTCTTAGAAAGTTTGAACCTAAAATATAAATGAGTAAGCCATCTTTCTTGAGCATCTGCATTCCTTGATAGATAAAGAATTGCTCAATCTGTGGCATTTTGGGCTTGGTAAAATACGAGCTGTAATGATTTTTGTATTTTCCGTATGGTGGATTGCCAATCACCAACGAGAATGGATATTGTGGCAACCACGTTGATAGATTTTTTAATCTCGAAGTAAATCGTGGTGGTTGCATCATAGATGTTTCAAAGTAGCCTCTGTAAATCTTTGCTCCATCGCAAATGATTTCGGCAATACGAGCTGACGTTGGATTGATTTCAAAACCAACACATTTTTTGTAGTCGGGTGCTAGTTCAAGTAATCGACCAGTTGCACAACTTGGTTCTAATACCGTTCCAGTTTTATCGAAACCATGACGATATGCTAGTTCCCACATTAGTTCACAAACATAATACGGCGTGAAGAACTCGTATAAAAGTCCTTCACCCGTAGCTCCTTGTTTGCCTTGCCCTCCCGAACCTTCGTACTGTTTGATGTATGCAATATCACTTTCAGAATAGGATTCCTTTTTCTTATCCTTTTCAGTAATGAATAATGCAATTTCATCATTAAGCGTATGTTGGTTCTTCTTTGCCATTGGTTTAACCTACTTTCTTTTCGAGTTCAGCAAGTGTTGATTTCAAGGTTTTAATCACCTTTTTGATTCCTGTTTTCTTAGCTTTCACTCCATCAATTGCAGTTGTTCTTTTGCGTTTGACTGGTTTCTTTGCAACCTTGCGTTTTGTAGTTGTTTTACGTTTTTTCGTTGTGGTTTTGCGAGTCTTGCTCTTAGCTGGTTTTCGTTTTTTTACTGTTGTCATGGCTATAGTTTTTAGTTTTGAATGCTTAATTTTGAGTTATTGCTTGACGATTTGGATTACTCTATCGTAATAAATCTTTGAGCGTGGATTTTTGCATGAAATGATTTGTTCCAACTTTCGTGGCGATAAAAACCACAAATACGGATTCCTGCGTTTTCCCCAATACACGACTTGAACTAATGAATCAGCGGTTGTAATTATTAATGAAACGCTGTCATTTTGCGTAGTCCCATTTACTGAAACCCAGTCATCGGTATAATGAAAACCTTTTTCTTTTATTGAATCCTTACCTGTACTATCATACCATTTTGCGGAAATATAATTCTTTGTTTGGGTTGCAACTTCAGTTATCTGAACCACTCGTTTGGGCTTAATTCGTAGGTTATTGAGTTCCTTTAATCCATCGGGATATAGTTTCTTATATTCCGAAACGGTGTATTGTAAAACCTGCGTTTTTGCTGCTAAAATTCCGTTTTTAGCTTCGTAGTATGAAAACTGTTTTGCCAGTCCTTCGTTTGTTTGTTCCAATCGGTCAATCGTGCTTTTTTGTTTGCAACTACGAACGATAAATCCCGATGCTATAAGCAATACAAGGCTTAACACGATGATATAGGTTATTGAAAGTTGTATATTCATGGCTAAACTAATGTTGGGGTTGGGATTGATTTTATTCTTTGTCTCATTCTTGTCTTTTGCAAAAGAGCTTTTTGTTCTTGATAGCGAATACTATCAATTGCTGTTCTCGATGGGCGTTTAGTTTCACCCCAAATGTAGGCTGACAGGATAGTCAGTATTCCTGCAATTGCAGTTGTTGCAACGACTTCCATTCCTTTAAAGATTCCTAAGATTGCAAGTAATACCATTGTAATACCTGCGATAATTGTAACTGTGTAGCGTTTTGAATTTTTCATTTCGTTAGTTTTTAGTTTTAAATTATTAATTTTTAGTTGATTTGCTTTTTACATAGAGATAAGTAGCTCCAATTCCCAGTAGTATGAATCCAATAATTCCTAGCTCAAACTTTTTTTTTCGATTTCTGATACTACTTCAGCTACTATAGCTTTGGGAATAGATTCATACATTCGTTGTTTAATCTCGGCTACCGTTAGTTTCCCATCTTTATTTGCATCAAAGAATTGATTTTGTTTTGCAATGGTTGCTGCCGATAGTTTTGCCGTTTCCAAGATAAAATCATCAGGTTTGCCAAGTGCAATAGGGAAAAAGGTAACGAAGTACAAGTCGAAATAACTATGAATTTTACCAGTCCACGGTTTGAAATAAGCATAGACATAATGCAACTGGTCTGTTGCTGACATGGCATATAACTTTTGTGTTGTTGTACCGAGTGCTAATGCTGAGTTAGGCATGAATTGAATCAAACCGACAGCTCTATTCTTTGCTCTAACTTGTGGATCGTTTGAATCGCCTTGCTGTTTATTGACTGCCTGAGCATTTAATCGGCTCTCACTCCACATAACCATCATTAACCAGTTTGGATTTATTCCTAGTTTAGTGCAAATGGAATTCATGGTTTGCTCGAATTCCGTTTGATTCTCAGCTTTGTTCTTTTGTAGATTTTCTAATAGTATCATATCCTTTAATTTTTCTTTGGTTATTGAGCTTGTTGAAATATTAGTTTTTAGTTAGAATCGAATCCGCATTGACCCAGCGTTCGGTATTGTCGATAGTTCTGAATTGAACAAAGTTTGCTGTTCCTGTATTGAGCCTCATCATATACACACCTAATAAAGTCCCAGCCTGTACAGAAATTATTGGTTGTAATTTTTCATCCAGCACCTCTGTTTTGCGTTTGGTGATTACTGCAATAGCTTGATTTTCTGAAATACCTTTAACTCCTGTATAAAAATCGAGAGGCTTTTTATATGCAACCTCAGCTTGTAGATTGGGATATTGAGTTATCATATCCTTGAAATAGTCGAATTGAGCTATGTAATTGGTGCTTGATGAAATCCAATATGAAACTTTCATTCCTGCTTTGGCTTTCATATTCGCAGGCAATCCATCCTTTTTTACGATATAGCCAACTTCAATAAATTTGACATTGTTTTTCAAATCGAATGATTGCTTTCCCGTTGCATAGCCTAAGAACTCTCCAACTTTTGCTTTGCGAATGATATTCTTATTATCTCCAATCTCATAGATAGCTCCATGATAACTGGCATCGGGTGAGCTGCGAATAAACAGTTCGCCAATTGATACTACGAGTCCATTTTTCTTCGCAAATTTTACGGGAGCTGCTCCTCCTTTTTTATTTCCATTACTCGAAATTAAAGTCAATAATCGTTGGTAGTTTTCAGCATTCAATTCACGTTGTAGGTCGAGTAACAAATCATCTCCATAAAGGTTTTTGTACGCTGTACTAACTGCATCAAGCTTAGTAACGGTTTTTGCTGTGTCCATTATCATATCGTAGTTGAGTGAATCAAAGGTTTTCATCCACGATATTCCTGAAGGGTTTATTCCTGAACGAAAATTCATTGCTTGTCTCACTTCGGGACTGTCATCAGCATTGTTTTCTGTACCATTATGCTTCATATCATCGACTATTTTCTTGCCGAGTTTATACAGCAAAAAGCCTCCAACACCAACCACAACGCCACCAACAAGGATACGCTTTGGATTGTCTAACCACTCGTTACTATTGAACTTCTTCTTTGCCATTATTTTACAAACATTTTTGCAACCTTAATTTGCGATGGTTTTGCTTTGACCTTTGCAGCAAAGTCAATGAATTCGGTTGTCGTCATTTCTTTGCGAGCTGTTGTTTGTAAATCAACCATTGCTTTAAAAACTTTTGATGCCTCTGCTGCATTTTTTGCCTCAATTGTTACATCGAAATAATATGGTGTCATAATTCTTCTTTTTTAGATTCTATAAAATTGATTAAGTCGTCAGCCAATGGTGGATTATGCTCTATTTCAGAGAAAACCGTAAACACCTTACCTAAAGTTTGATTATCGGTCGATTCTAAATAATCGGCAATAAGTGTTATAATTTCACGACGTTTTGATTGTTGACTTTTCGGTTTTATCTCAGGTTCTTCAACTTGTGTTTCCGTTTCATCTTCTTTGGTCGATTCTGCCGTTTCGGTTACACCCATGAGGTGTGCGATAGGACTACGGATTTTATCTTTTGAAATACCGATTCCCTCCAAAATATCACCAAGCATTCCAGCATAATAGCGAATTTGCTTTTTGCTCTCAAGCTCCGTTCTTAGTTGTTCGTTTTCGGCTTCCAGCTCTTCAACCATTTCGGTTTGTTCATCCAATTCTTTTGTCAACTCAGTAACTTGTACTTGAAGTTGCTCAAACTCTTCGTCATGTTGTTTTTTACGAAATCTTTGGTCAACCAAATTATTGATTTCAACTTCGCCTAAACCTTGAAATTGTTGTTGTGCTGGAATTGGTATCGTTTCTGAAACAGGTGCGTAAGGGTAAATCTTAAAGGTGTCGTATTTTGGGTCATTTGCACCTTTAAAATATTCAATACGAATTTTATCAGGCTTATCAACTTTTAAGAATTCGGCAATTTCACCTGCATTGGTAACCTTTGAGCGTTCAATTACCATCTCATGTTGGCTACCATAATAGAAAATGACATTGATATGACAGACAACCTTTTTCCTTTTGAGATTGTACATTTTATCTTTGAGACTATCAATATTAATCCCGTAATCCGCTGGTGTTATCATTGTTGTTGTGGTATTACACGTAAAAATTCTAAAATTTGATTTTTCCCTGCTGGAATGGTGATTGTAATTGTACCTGTTAGTTCTTTTATTCTCCAGTATTTTGTTGCTCGAAACATGGTGTCAACAATGATGTAATTATTATCGGCATAGATTTCAATAGCATCAACTGCTGGTTCAGTCGCTAAAAAGTAATATTCGTTTTGACCTGTTATTGTAAACTCTCGAATAGCATCGTTTAAAACAACTTCGATAGTTTCTATTTCGCAATACTCGTAACCCAATCTTGCGATAAAGTCTTTGATGTGTTCTCGTACAAATGATTCCATCTTTTTACTCTTCGTTACTTATTGCGATGTATTGCAAATAGATATTCATTGTATGTTCAACATTTGTCATATTGCGATAAAACCCAGCTACTCGTGTTGCCGAAACTATCGGTTCTTCCATTTGTAAAAGGATTAAATCCATTCTGAAATGCTTGTCTTTTTGCTCAACTTCAAAGTTCAAAGGATGACTTCGTTTGTTATTGAATAACAATGCGACTTCTCCCATTTTAGAATCATTGCAAACTCCTTGCAAGTCTGAAATAGTAAAGGCTACGCCAGTACATTGCTTTACAAAAGAGGGTAGTTTATAATCTATTCGGCTAACACCTAGTGGTGCAACCCAAACAGGAATTTTAACCCATTTCTCAAACTTGGTTCGTCCACAGTGACACATTAGTTCTTATCTTCAAGTTTGAGATATACATTGATATTGTATGGATAGGCAACCCCAGCCATTGCACCATCTTTGATTTTAATCTTAACCGTACTTCCGTCCGCTGGTTCGTCCAACAAATAAAAGCGGTCGTTTACTGGAATGTATGAATCGCAATTCAACACTTTCACTTCAAACGTATCAGGAAAAATCTCTTTATCGTTTATCACCAAATTGATAGTTGAACTATCGGGAAACGTTACTTGATAAGGCATTGAAACTAATATCCCGATTATATTTTTGTATAATTTATCAGAATTTGTTGTTACCGATGCCGTTGCTCCAGCCGATGGAACGGTGACTTTGATGACTTGATATTTTATTGACTTTGGCGTACTCATGGTTTTGTGATAAAACGATTAATAAAGAGGTTAAAAACAGCCCGAAAGAAAATGGAGAAACTTTCGGGCTGCGACCAGCACAGGAATTAATACTTGGTTACTGCTGTTCCAATCAAGATAGCTTTCACGAAGGTGTCAGCTGCTGCATTCGATCCCCATTCAAGATTTAGTTCCATTGATTGTTGGTCATAAATCATTTTTGGATTGTCCAATTTGTAATAGCCACGTTGACGTGTTGTACCGTTGGTGTTGAATACTTCCAAAGAGGTAATAGGTACGATGGTCGTTCCGTTCGCTTTGAACTCGAATTCACCATTACGAATGATGCTTGGTAAAACATCGTAATTTCCTTCTTCGCCTTTCACAACGCCAACCGATGCCATTATCACAATTCCGCTTAAAAGCATCACATTGCCTTTCTCGAATTTGCCACCCGAAATGTTTGAGATACCGACAATTTTCGTATCATCATCTTTTAACATCTTGATGATTTTATTGCCCGAAACGCTTTTGGTAACATAGTAGGCTGCATCAACAGCTTGTAGGTTTTTACTTGCCAATCCTTGTTGGATTTCTCTTGGCAATAGATTGATTCTTTGCTCAAATTCTCCACGAGAATCTGATTTACCTGAAGCTACAATTTTAGGCTTCTTAATTCTTTGCAAAAAGGCTTTACGTTGTTGTGGGTTTGCTGCTTCTAATGCTCCCAATAATTCCTCGTCTGTCATTGCTCCCATTAAATCAAGGTCGCTGTTTGTGATTTCTCCTAGTGTCATGATATTTAATTTTTAGTTATGAATTTTGAATTTTTAGTTTATATTTTGCTGTCTTTCCTTGTAACTTTCAGCTTGTAACTTGTAACTGATTTTATAAGATTTGCACTTCTTTTATTTCGGTGTATTCTCCTAAATCAGCTCCCGATATTTCGGTTTCAATTGGAAGTTCTGCGAGGTTTCCTGTTAATGCTGGTAATTCAGGCAAATGTGGATTGTAAGCTTCGATTTGCAAATTCATTGGTTCACGGAACACCTGTTTGTAGTTGTCGGTTGGGTTTGAATCGCCAAGTCCTGCGAAATTGGTCAAGCCTTGTAGAATATCTTTCTTTAAGAATACCTTAACCGTTCCAGCTATTCCACTTGCTGCAACTCCCGATGCAATAAGTTTCATGTTTTGGTCTTTCAATAATAATGCACCACCAACTCCAGCAGTGATTTGCACAAGTGGTTTGATTAGTGCTTTAGCTTGAAATCCTGTTGCCGTTTCATCAACGGGTAGTACTTTGTCAATTAGTTTTCCAGCCATAGTGCCACCAACCATTCCGATGATGATTAGTCCAGGCGTTTTAAATTCTTCGATGATGCTTTTCGCATCAAACTTTGCTTTCGATTTTGTTTCTTTCTTTGCCATAACCGTTTGATTTTATGAGTTTGTGAATATTTATTTTAGCGTTACTGCCTCTAGCTTTTTCTTGGTCTTTGCTGCTGTTTTCTTTCTCTTTTTGTATTTGCGTTTTGCTGGTGTTCCAGCCATACCATTGCCCGATTTCTTCTTGCCACCAAGTAATTTTGATAATCCCCAAATACCAAGTGCAGCTCCACCAATTACAACTAAAGGTTGTTTCTTTACAAAACCCATGATTCCTCCAGTACTATCGTCAGCACCCGAACCACCCGAACCGCTTGCACTACTTGAAGCACCTGAACTAGCCGATGCTCCTGCATCAGCAGTTGCGGTACTATTCATATCGGTTTCGCTTGCCGATGAATTTGCCTCGTTTGTTTTTGCCTGAACTTCGGCTTCAATACCATCGGCTTCTTCTTTCTTCATTGCTCCTGAACCAACAAGTGCTTTCAATGCCGATGTTATTACTGGAATAGCAGCAGCGATTGCAGCAGCAGGTAAAACTCCAAGACCTTGGATTGAAGTTTCATCTTCAAAACCATTTATTCCTCCAGCTTTGCCTTTGAGAACTGCATTTTTAAGAGCTGATTTTTTACCTTGTAGTTTATCGGCAAAGAGCTTTTCAATCTTTGCTAATGCGTTTTTCGATTTTTGCCAGTCCGATTCCGAAACTCCTTTGGCTGCTGCTTGTTCTTTCGTAGCATAAGCCCATTTAAGCTTAGAACCCATCTTTTTAAGATTGATTTTTATCGCTAGCAAAAAGCCATTTCTTGCAGTAATAACCAGCGGATTGAAGCGAACCGCAGCTTTTAATGCTGTCTTTCCAACTTTCTTTACAGCAGCTCCTACTTTTTTGAAAAAGCCTTTTTTGCCAGCTTTCTTCGGTGCTTTCTTTCCACTAAGTTCATCGTAATCACCATACAATTCGTCCAGCCCATCCATTTCAGCATCTTCGCTTCCGTCAAAACCGTTCATTTGGTTTATCTCGTCTTCGTTTCTAGCTAGGTTTTCTAAAGCTTGGTCACGATTTGGCGTATGCCAGTTTGTAATAGCATAGTCTAGCATTTTTAGAAATGCAGGTGGATAATCGACATTGCTAATCAGTTCGGGATTGTTGGCAATCATTGTTCTTGTTTTGACAAGATGGTCATACAAGAATCTTTGATTTTCTTCCTCGGTCAATTCGCCCAAGCCATCAAAGCCTGATACTAAATCCATGACATCGCTATCAATGCCCGAAAGCACAGCGATGTTTATTCCATTCATACTCATTGTGAAATCTTTTTTTTGTGAATACTCTTTTTCGGTATCGAACTCGCTCAACACGCAGTCGATGGTGATATACTGGTTTCCTGTTGGTACAATAACATACACATGTTGGAACTGGTCGGTATTGTATTTTGTAATGCGAAATTTATGCGGAATGTCAAGGTTGGTGAGAATGCTCGATACAAAAATAGAAAAGCAATCGCAATCAATTCCATCGGTACGTTCAGCCCAACTACGGCATGGTCTGCGTAATTGCTCAACGCCCTTTTTATCTAATCGGTATTGAATATGGTCGTGCAGAAAAGTCCAAACGTTTTCGCAGGTTTGGTTAAGCGAAGAACCCTTCAGTTGTTGTGCAATACGTTTGGTATCGTCGATATATTTCCAAACCACCTTTTTCATCAGGTTTACGGTTTCATCAACTTCGCCGTCATCAATAATAATGCGGTCAACAACTTCGGGTTTTGCAAAGTATCGGTCATAACGGCTACCGTCTTGTATAATGCGGTATCCTGCTGTAATATCTTGTTTGTTTATTCGCTCGCTCATTACATTACTTTTTCAGGGTCAGATTCATAGTATAGATTATTGGCATACAGCGAATATTTCATTTCAATAGGGATAGAAAGTACTGAAGCAATACTTAGCTTTTTGGAACTTGTATGTTTGGAAATCAAATCAGGTATTTTTGAAATGATGTTTGAAACGTATGGAGAAATGATGCTCCACGAAACTGCTAGTTCAATGGTGTCAATCTTAGTTACTGCAAGAGGTTGAATAACTATTTTCTTTTGTTCGGGATTACTACTTGTGATGTATTTACCGTTGGTCATTAAGGTCACAACAGGTTTGGTTATCGTTATGCTATTTTGTGTAGGATTTTTCACATTTACCTCGGTTTGGAAATACAAACCATTCCAATCTAACTTGCCTAATCGTGGATTTGAGAGTTCGCTCACCAACTTATCGGACAATGATTTCATTCCTAAAAGTTTATAAGCTCCTAAACTGAGCAAACCTACTATTCCAACTCCGACAATCTTATTCATTTTTCTTTGGTTTGAAGAAGTTGGTCACAATGTCAATGATGAGTTTTATGCCATATCCAACGAGTGCTGAAACAGAAGCATAAACCGCTACGTCAAACAATGTTTGAATGGTTATCGCAGCAAGGAATACATGTGCGAAAAGGACTTTGCCCAATCCGCCAAAGATGCCTGAGGTGGTTGTTACAATTGAGTTGACTTCGTTTTGTGCCATTGCTTGCATTTTTGATTTATGCTTGCAATGTTACGGTGAGGTGATTTGGTGGAATGAACAATCGGGACGGTTTGGGACGAATTGGGACGCTTTGGGAATGATTGTCTGATTAAGGGACTATTCTTTGGAAATAGTTTATAGAAATGGAATAATGAATCAGGTTTATAATTATATTAGCCTAGTTGAAAAAATACTAAAAAATTGAGAAATTTACAATTGTATTTAAATTCATGTTGGGTGTCATGCAAGTAAAACGAACTACCAATAACGATTTGTGAAATGGATGATTATAAAGAAGAAATATTAGAAAGACTTAATAAAAGTGTAATCTATCAAACATTAACTGAAAAATGCAAATACAAGGATAGTGAAGTCATTGCTTTAGTTGATAATGTTGTTCAATATTCATATAGTCGAGCTAAAACAATTTTAAAACACATGGGCGAGTTTACTCTCCATGATGGTGAACATCTTTTTAGAGTTTTAAATTTGATGGAGCGTTTATTATCTCATAATGTGATTAAGAATCTTTCAATTCCAGAACTGCAATTATTTACGCTTAGTGCTGTAATGCACGATATTGGAATGGCACCAGAAGAACGAGATGTGTTAGCATGGAAAAAAAATTGGGATTATGAACCTGAATTTGAATCCGAAGAAGAAAGAAATAAATATGAAGAGTTTAGACGCTTCTATTCAGCTCGACCAGAAGATGAAAAAAGAATAAATGATTTCATGTTTCAATGTAAATACTCGAAAGCAGAAACTGTAAAATCTTATTTGATAACCGAGTTTATTAGACAAACTCATGCTGAGCGAGCACGTGAAATAATTGAAAAAGATTGGGATAGTAAAATTAAATTTCGAGAAATAGACTTAACTGTTGAATTTGCAGAGATTTGTTTTAGCCACAATGAAGAAGCCTTAAATTTATTGAATTTAGATAAGAATTATCTCTGTGGGAATGGAATTGTGGCATGTTTACCATTAGTTGCTTTAATACTTCGACTTGCAGATATTTTAGATTTTGATAGTAAAAGAACACCTTCTGTATTATTCTCACATCTTTACGTAAGACATCCTGTTTCACTTGCAGAATGGAATAAACATAGAGCAGTTGAAGCTTGGGAAATAAACTCTGATATTATTCAATTTGCAGCAAAATGTTCACATCCAGCAATAGAAGCATCTATACATGAATTCTGCAATTTAATTGACAAAGAATTAAGTATTTGTAATAACATCGTTTCTTCATTAAATGAATTTAACAAAGGCTTAAATAGAGAGATAGAGGTTAAGTTTCCATTCACCGTTAATAGAGAAAAGATTCAAACAAAACGAAATATTAAAAACAAACCCATTTATATTTATAGAAACACACAATTTAACCTTAGCAAACGGCAGGTTATAGATTTATTAATGGGTACAAAACTCTATGGCAGCTCTGAAGTTGCATTAAGAGAATTACTACAAAACTCTATTGATGCCTGTTTACTCCGACAGGCACAAGAGAAAAAATGGGGTAATCTATATACTCCTGAAATTTCGGTAAAATACTATAATTTTGAAGATGAGTTTATTTTAGAGGTTGAAGATAATGGTACAGGAATGGATCAATATATAATTGACAATTATTATTCTAAAGTAGGATCATCATTTTATAAATCAACAGATTTCTACAAATTAAAGTCGGAATCAAAAGCAGATTTTACACCGACATCACGTTTTGGTATTGGTATTTTATCATGTTTTATGGTTGCAGATACTCTATGGGTAGATACTAAGCGTGTTTTAGCACCTCACAAATCTAGTGAGCCATTATGCATAACTGTAGAAGGTCAAGAAAGTATTTTTCTTATACAAGAAGGGAAAAGAGAAATTCCTGGAACAACAACAAAACTTTTCTTAAGAGACCAAAATCCATGGGAAAGATTTAAAGAAGATGAGTTTATAAAATCTGTTGAATCTGTTATTCCAAATCCACCTTTTAAAATTAATATTGAAACATCATCCCATAAAAAGTCAAGAGATGAAAATAGTTTTAAAGAAGAAGTTGCCAGTTCTTTAAAGGATTTTACTTGGCGAAAACATGAAAACATAAAAATGTTCGATATTGCATTAAACAATACAACAGATGGCATTATTGGTTCTGCTTCTGTTGCAATTTTGGAAAGTCATGGCATACCAGTTGCAAATATTGAGCTTAAGTCACGAGATGTGGAAATAGAAGGGAATACATACACTTTAGAAAGAAGTATAAGAATCAATGAAAATTCAATTAAAGAAACGTCTAAGTCTATAACGATTAATGACGATGGCGATATTAATGAGGACAGTTCGAATTCAGAATTTGCACAATCGAAGTCAAAATTATCATTGCATGGTATAGAAATCCCATCTTCATTATTTCCCCCAGAATGGAAAAGAAAAAATAATCAAGTTAAAATTTCATGGCCATTTCCTCTAATCCTTGTCGTTGATATTTGTGGTAATCGTGATTTGGATTTAAACTCTCCAAGAACAGAAATCATAATGAGTGAAAAATGGATTGACTTTGAAGAAAAGCTTGCAATATTGATTTGTAAAAGACTCTCAGAACAAACAGAGTCAGACTATTGGGAACAATTAAAAGTGATTTTTAAAGAAAATAGTAAAAATGAAATATTTATAAAAGCTCTTGAGAGTATAAAATAAATAGTATGAACAACCAAACACGCTAGTTTGCTGAAGTAACTCGTTACCAACAAATGTAAAAGACATCTAATTTAAAAACAATTATCATGTTACATTTACGAATTTATTTGGAAAATTATTCAGAAGCTCAAGATGATGAACTTGATTTTGTAGATTATGAAAAACATTTTACAAAAAATCCTTGTAACATATATATTATTGGAAGTAGACCAAGAATTGTTATAGATGAAAAGTATTTAAAATACAATAATGATGAAGTTGAACTTTTATTTAAAATACAAAATGAATTTTTATTTGAAGAAATTTATTCAACGTTAAAATTAGGTAGAAAAATTGTAGGTGAATTAAAAATTGAATCAGTATTTCCTCATTCTCGATTTAATTTAAAAGATGATATAGGCTTTTTCCTCCATGGTACAGAATATCAAAACAAAAAAGATTTACAACTTAAAGCAAATTATGCTCTAAGAAATTCAATAACCACAATTGATATATCAAAAATTAGTGATTTCAAAGCATTATATATAGGAGAATCGATTAAAATGCATAAAAAAATTTCTCCAGTTAAACGGCTAGCAAGTCATAGAAAATTTCAACATGTATTAAGTAAATGTAATTCTTCATATGTTGATAAAGAGATATACATTATTCTTTGTTCTTTTATTGGTAAAGTTGATTTGAGAGCAATGGATACAGAATTAAATGCAATAGGTGATATTTCAAAAATTATGGATAAAATCCAAAGAGACCTTTCAATTTTAAATGCTAATAATCAATTTATTACCAATGTTGCAGAAGCTGCTCTAATTGATTATTTTGACACAAAAGAATTTAATCGTGATTTTATTGGTTCTTTTGGCAGGAAAACGCATAAATATTATTCACCGATAATAAAATCTCAAATAGATTCAATTTCATTAGAATTAGATTTATCTAAATTATGCAATATTTATACTGAAAGCACAGATATTTGTAGCTATCATAGTATTGAATATAAACCCAAAGAAAATTTCAAAATTGAGATAATGCAACGAAGAAAAGAAATTTAACACAACTTATGATTAGACGCTTAATTTATATTGTCGAAACCAATATTATCAATAAATGAAAATTCAATTCGTATTTCTTTATATCGTTTTAGTCTCATGTAGTTTATCCTGCAAAAGAGTAAATAATATCTCTATTGAACGAGCATTTTATTATTGGAAGAATGATGAACGAAGTATTGATTCTACAGAAGCATCATACTTATCCGATTTGAAAATAAAGAAATTATATGTCAAATTTTTTGAAGTAACTCCTGATAGCTTTTATGGTGCAATCCCAACAGCAAAAACAAATTTGGAATTATATAAAGGAATGTCTCAACACAAAGATTCTATTCATCTTAAATTATTTTCTAAGATTGAATACATTCCAGTTATTTTTATAAGAAATGACGTTTTTGATAGTATCTCAACTAATGGGATTGAACAATTAGCGATTAATATATTCGACTTAACAAATAAATATTACTCCGAACGATTTTCTGTTTCCGATAGTTCATTAAAAGAAATTCAAATCGATTGTGATTGGACAAAAAGAACAAAAGAAAACTATTTTTCTCTCTTAACTGCATTGAAAAGAATTAGTAATAATAAGACTATTTCATGTACTTTGAGACTTTACCCATACAAGTTTTCAAAAATTATGGGAATACCTCCAGTAGATAAAGTTATGTTAATGTGTTATAATTTGATTAGCCCTCTCACAAAAAATGAAAATTCAATTTTAAATAATAAAGAACTAATAAAATATATTAAACCCTTTAAGAAATACCCTATGCACATTGATTTTGCTTTACCAGTTTATTCATGGATGCAAGTATATCATAATGATAGATTGGCTGGAATAATAAATCCAATAAAACAAGATTCAACACTTTTGAAACAAAAAGATAATTTATGGTATGAAATTATTAAAGATAAAGAAATTGAAAACTTTTATCTTCGAATTGGTGATAAAATTAAATTAGAAGAAACAACTTCAATTGAGATTGAAAAAACAATTGATTCTCTAACTAAATATGTCAAAATTGATAAAAGTACGACAATATCATTATTCCATTTAGATGACCAAAATCTTAAAAAATATAACAATGAAACGCTTAATCATTTCTTTACTGATTTTACTAAATAGTATCTTTAGTTCAAATATTTTTGCCTGTGGTTCTTTTGTTACAAGTGATGATGTTTCTATTCGAATATTAAAACTATCAGGACTTAATATTTCAGGTTATAACGCTTTCACATATTCGTATGGCTATTTCACTCATGATGAACCTGAAGCTGAGAAATTAGGAAAATTAAGAAATCTTAATCTATGGAAAAAACGATGCAAAGACATTCCAAATATTCAGGATATTAATCAAGTAATTTATAGTGACAATATTACAATTCTCACAAAAAAAACTAAAAATTCGTTTGTAAGATATTTATATAGTGTAAAAGATATAGAAGCTATAGACTATATAAAATTTGCTAAAAAAATTTCTGTTTATAATAAAACTATTTCCGAAGATGACCCATGGGAAACAGGTGGAAATATAAATATCCCCCAACGTGCTGAATTTATAGAAGAAGCACTTAAAAAAGCAGCAGCTACATACGATAATGACTTAAAAATAAGATATGCCTTTTTAGCAATAAGATTAGCATATTATGATAATAGCACATCTCAAGTTGAAACCATATATGATGAATATTTTAAAAAGCGTAAAAGAAAAAATATAATAGATTATTGGGGAATGTATTTCCGAACAATAATTGAAGAAAATCAAAGTGCCTATAGAAACTATCTAGCCTCTCTAGTTTTTGCAAATGCAGAAGATAAACGCAATATGGTTAATTATGAGTATTCTAAATACAAAAATGATGATTATAATTCCACCAATGATGAAACTTACATTAAAGAAACACTTTCATATGCAAGAAACAATAATGAGAAGGCAGCCGTTTGGTTACTTGAAGGAATAAAAACATATGGAAAAGCATTGCATTGTATTAAAAAGTTACATCAGATATGCCCCAAAGATATAGGATTAAATATACTTTTATTCAGAGAAGTGAGTAAACTTGAAGATTGGATTTTTACACCATATTATTCGAAATTTACAGCAGGAGATTATGAAATGTCTCCAATTACAGTACCAATAGGAGGTGATGAGAATAAAATAAGATTTAAAATAGATAAAAAATATGCTAAACAACTATTACAATTTGTTCAATCGGTTGATTTAAACAACGTCTCAAATCCACTTGTTTGGGATATATCTAAAGCCGATTTATTCTTTATAACTGGAGCTTATGATAAATCAATTCATTTAATAGATTCTCTTAATAGTCGATATATTAAAAACAGTGAATTTATTTCGCAATTAAATAGAATTAAAGCAATGTGTCTAGTTGCAAAACAGACAACCGATAGTGCAATAATTCCAGAGGAAGTTAAACCAATTTTGATGTATGAATCATCTAAACAGAATAGTGATTTTCTTTTCATTATTGCTAAAGAATTAGAATATAAGCATAATTCAACAGATGCTGCTATTTTATTTTCTACATTTGATAATGCATATGGGAAAATATGGAAAGCAGATAAAGAAGTACAAACCCTTCAAGAAGACTATTATAGTGATTCCTTTCATTATATGGATGCAGTTTATTCTACTAAACAAGTTCAAAATGTAATTACCGAAATTGAAAATAACCCACAAACTGATGCATTTTCGAGATGGAAGTTAACTAGTATTAAAAAGGATAAATCTCGATTATATGATTTACTTGGTACAAAATATTTAAGACAAAATTTGCTTGAGAAGGCTTTGATAACTTTTAAAAACGTTAATAAAAAATTATGGGCTTCATACAATTATAAGACTATGCTTAATGCAAATCCATTTTATACCAATATGTATAATGAACACACTAAAACAGATGCTGATACAATTACCTTTACAAAAGTTACTTTAATCGGAAGATTGATTCAATATTTAAACAAAGCAAATAGTTTAAAGACAAGGAATAGGTCTTATTATTACTTCTTAGTTGCAAATTGCTATTTGAATATGTCTTATTATGGTAATTCATGGTATATGAAAAGATATTTTTGGTCAGTAAGTCGTGTAGGATTTGGAATGGAAGATGATAGAGATTATTTCAATTGCGATAAGGCTAAAAATTATTACGCATTGGCTAAAAAGACCAGTAAAAATCAAAAATTTGCAGCTCTATGTTTAAGAATGATGGCTCGGTGCGATAGTTATTCAAATAAATCAGAACCTATCTATAATCAGCTAGAAAAACAATATCCAAATGATTATAACGAATTAGCAGGTAATTGTCTTTCTTTTGAAACTTACTTTAAAATGCATGATTAATTTAAGGTTGGTCAAAATGTTCAACTAAAACTTTCACTTGTTTCGGGGTAAGATTTTTCGCATTTTTCTTCCAGTCCAATCGTTCAAGGTTTTCCAAAAGAGTTGAGCTTGAATTTATCCAAATCTTAAACATTTTTGTTGCTGAATGTTTTGTAACGTTGGGGAAATACAATTGAGCAAGCTCATTGAAGCTGTAGGTTCGAAATTCAAATAGTTTTTCCATATTATCAAACCCTATATTTTTAAAATAACATTTGGATCTAAATATTCATATCTATTTATTAATTTCTTAGCACGATTGCAAGTTCGAACTAGCTTGATGTATATTACAATTGAGTTGACTTGGTACTGTGTCATTTCTTGCATTTTGATATATGCTTGCAAAGTTACGGTGAGAAGATTAGGTGAAATCCTTGAAATGGGGCAAATTGCGAAATAATGGGGCAAATTGGGATTAACAGAGTAAAACACACCCCAATAATACAAGAATAAAATTATATAAAATTAAAGGGCGTGTCAGAAAATATCAGACACACCCTTTGAATGAATTTTAAATGATATAGCTATTGTTTAATCAATGATAAAACTGTCAATTTTTCACCTGTTAATATTTTTATGAAATACAATCCTGCTGGCAAACTGCTTGTTTTGATAAATTCATTATTAGCAATTTGTTCCTTTAAAACCAAAGTTCCAATCCCTGTATAAATCTCTATCGTCATTGAACCATTGTAATTAATACTAAAACCATTTGTTGCAGGATTAGGATAAAGCGAAATGTTATTTTCGTTAATTTCGATGACTTCTGTACTATTTCCAGCAGCTTGTGTAACCGTAATAGTTTTAACGACTCCCGTAGCAATAATTGTAACAATGGCAGTTCGAGTAGCCCCAGTATTTGGCAATGCCGTAACTGTTAATGCTGCACTTCCCGTTGTTTGTGAATTAGGATTTACTATTAACCAAGATTGGTCGGAACTTGCGACCCATGTAGTGCTTGAAGTAATATTTATCGTTGCAGAACTTCCAGCATCTTTTTTTAGCGATACAGTATCAGTTTGAATTGATAAAACAGGAACTACAATTCCATTTGCTTGGGTAACAATAATTGTTTGAGAGGAAATACCCGTTGCAGAAATAGTAACTGTATCAATACGGGCACTTCCAGTATTTGCTGTAGCAGTAAAAGTCAATGTAACATTTCCCGAAGTTGCAGTTGTTGGACTTAACGTCAACCATGTTTTTTTTGAAGATGCTGTCCATGATACGTTGGATGTTATATTTACTGTTGAAGTACTATTTGCATCTTTAGCCAATGAAACACTATTTGAAGCTAATAATAGATACGGTGTTTTAATTCCAGCTAGTTGTGTAACAGTAATAATAAGAGTGTCTAATGTAATAGTTCTAACAATAATCTTTCCAATCCTAGAAGCTCCGATATTACTTTGTGCGGTAATAGAAAGTGTACCATTTCCTGTAGAGTTATTTTGACTTAACGTTAACCATGATTCTTTTGTAGAAACATACCAAACTGTATCTGAAATGACATTAATTATATCAAAACTCCCCTTTATACTATCTAATGTACAAGTACTCTTTGATAATTGTAAACTTACAGAAGAACCATCATTTATGGTATTAAAATCTTGCCATTGATTAGCTGCTTGATATAAACTTTTTTTCCCTTTGGGTACATATAAAATACAATTTATTTTATCTACATCTTTAAAAACAGTCGTATATGAAGATAAATTTATTGGATTTACTCTATTAACATAAATTGATTTTAGACCAATGCAACCTCTAAAAGTATTATTCCCATATAAGTATACACTAGATGGAAGTGAAATAGAGATTAAACCTGTGCAACCATCAAAGGCTTCTAGACCAATTTCATTAACAGAGTTAGGGATAATAACACTTGTTAAACTTGTACAATTTTTAAAAGCTGCATTTGTAATAGATGTAATTGATGGAGGTAATGTTAATGATGTTAAATTAATACAATCTTGAAATTCACCTCCTGCCAACATAGTAACCAATGGAGGTACAACTATCGATTTTAAATTAGTACAGCCTTGGAAATTACTACCATACATTGCTTTAATCGATGTCGGAAGACTTATTGTTTCTAGACTAATACAATCTTGAAATGTACTATATTGAAGTTCCGTAATTTTATTACTTAAAATTGTGATCGTTTTTAAATTCTTACAACCTTCTAAAGCTGCGACATTTAAAACGGTGACATTTGATGGAATAGTAATTGTGGTTAAACCAAAACAGTTAAAAAATGACCCACTCCCAATATTGGTAACAGTTTGTGGAATTATAACATTTGTCAAACTACTACAATTTTGAAATGCATTAGAACCAATTGATGTAATTGATATTGGTAAAATAATTGTTTTTAATACAGTATTAAAAGCAATTGTATTTTTATAGAACGCATATTTAGCAATTTCATTTGCAGAATAAACAGTTGTACTTGTTGAATATGTTCCCAAAGTACCAGAATACACAGCGATTGTTGCATTACTAATATCAATATACGATAATGATGGCATACTGTCTCGCATTGTTTTAAAATCTCGTGCATCTATAGTACCAGAAATTGTCAATTTTTTAGTATAACTTTTTTCCTGTGCTGTTAATGACGCAGCAAGACCACCAGCAGATAATATTAATGTCTTTTCACCATTATTCATTGCTTGAATAACTGTCACATATTTAGTAAATGCATTATACCCATTAACAGAAACAATTGCTGTTCTAGCACTACTTACATTTTTTGATGCTATTACGATTAATGTTCCATTTCCTACAGTTTGAGTACTTTGAGTATTATTTAGCCAAGTTTGGTTTGAAACAGCATTCCAAGTATTTCCAGTTGTAATATTTAAACTGCCTGAACTATTTGCAGAATCTGCGATATTAATAGTATCTTTTGATAACGCTATAATATTATTATTCCCTGTTGAATTATATTCTACAGCTCCAATATCAATAAGATTTCCAAATAACCTTAAATTCCCCAAAATATCACTTGACGATGTGTTCACAGAAGCTTTCCCCTTGTCGATACATGGAGAAGTATTAGAAAGTGACCAATCATTTTTTATATTAAAAAAATTGGGGCCATCACTCGCTCCATTAATTGCATTTAAAGCTATATTATTACCACCATCGCCACTTGTCAAGGTAAAACCGCCTTGAATTGCACAATTTGTAAAAGTTGTTCCTGAAGTAGTATATTGTATTTGTTTTACATTCCCCCATATAATGCAATTAGAAACAGAACAAGTTCCTGAAACATCAATTCCACTTATAGAATTATTAATTATATCACAATTATAAAATTTAGCTTGAGAATTTAAAATCCCATTTTGATTACCTGTGATTATACAATTTATAAACGTACCTGTAACCCTTTCAATGCCATTTTTTAAATTGTTCGAAATTATACAATTTGTAAAGTTTGCACTACCTGTTCTAATTCCACTTTCAGTATTATTTGAGATTAGACAGTTTGTAAATGTAGCTGTATTACCATCAACAGCGTATTGATTATTTGTTACAACTAGATTAGTAAATGTCCCTCCACAGGAATAAACAGCTATTCCGTAAGTACCTTTTATATTTGTGACTTTACAATTTGTAAAATTCCCTGTACAACAATATAAACCATATACAGCATTATCAGCAAAAATACAATTATTGAAAGTCCCCCCTTTCGTATTTAATAATGCATATGAACCTCTTCTTATAGTAAAACCATCCATTATTGCAGTTAGTTGTAACGTTGTTGCATTATTTATTACATAGTGTAAATTTAAACCATCAATAATTGTAATATTTTTAGATATATCTCGATCATTTATTGAAGTTTCAGTTCCAGCAAATCCTCCATATATTGCAATATCATCACGCATAGTTAAAGTAGCAGATAAAGGATAAGTTCCTTTGGCAACCCAGACTTGTCCTGTTAATGTTGCATTATTTATTGCTGTTTGAATACTTGTCCCAGGCAGTGCATTTAACCAAGAAGAGCCATCTTGAGTACCTCCACCAATTGTAGTAATATACAAGACACTTTGCCCAAAACTTAAAATATGTATCATCATTAGGATACAAAAACTTAAAAAGAATAAAATTGTTTTTCTCATAATATAATTTTTTTAAATGAAAATATAGCTAATTAATGAATTCGTTCTCAATCTTTAACAACTGTAAATGTATAAAATAATGGAATACGATAAAATTAATTTCCTCTTTTTTGAAAGTGATTTTATATAAAAATATTTAAGGAGGGTCTAAATGTTCAATTATGGCTTTTACTTGCTTTGGGGTGAAATATTTTAGTCCTTTTCTCCAATTAAGATCAGTAAGAATATTGGTTAAGTTAGAATTTGAATTAATCCAATTACGAAACATTCTGGATGCTGATTTTGATGTTATGTTTGGAAAGTATTGTTGAGCAAGTTCATTAAATCCATAGGTGCGAATAACAAATTGTTTTTCCATATTCTCAATAAACAATTTGTTTTAAATCCACATTTGGGTCTGGAGCTGTAAAATTATTGACAGTTTTTAATGCTAGAATAATCTCCATTGCAGCATCTAATGATTTTCGCAAATAGATTTTGGGATAAGATGTTACTAGAAAATTGGAGCATTCTTTTTTATGTAATGTATTGGGTTCTTCAGGTTCACATTCAATTGCATAAATTGCAGCAACTTCGGTACAATCATTTGTTACAATCGCAGTGTAAATGAGAATCTTTTCACCACTAAAAATATCTATTTCATCTTGCATTCTAAATGGGACAATGAAATTGTAATTTAAAACTGATTCTATTGTTTTTTCTGACTTCATACTGGGATAAAATTAAATTATTCCCCAAAAGTATAATTCAAAAAATAATAATCATCAGATTTGAGATATTAGTATATATTTACATAAAATTAGTTCTTTGGAATCAAATAATGAGTTAAAATTATCAAATTGACACCCATTTGTCCCCAAATGGTTAAGTTAAATTGGTAAATTATTTAGATTCAGTAAATTATAGGATTACAATTAGACCCTGCCAGCATTTCAAACGCTGCCAGGGTCTTAAACGCTCGTAGGATTATTTTTTTCAATGTGTGAATTATGTAACTAATAAACGTAATTATATAGTTGTTCCCATTTTAATAAGTCTACCTTTCAAAATATATATTATTCTCAAAATGAACAATTATCTCAAGAAAAATATAGGTCTTTATATCTTTTTAATTGGATTCTGTATGACTGTTGTCATGACATCACAATATTTCAAAAAAGATACAATTGTCGAAATCGGAAAGATTGAGATTATTCCCGACAAACCATTTCATATTAAATGGTCGCCAATGATTGGTGTTGCTGTTATGGGGCTTGGTGGTTTTATGGCATGGCGATCATATAAATACAGATAATATTTTGAAGCTGTACATTAAATATATGGTGAGCAATCGCTGCAAAATGGTAGTGAAAGAAGAGTTGAATAAACTCGGACTTCTCTACATTATTGTAAATATGGGCGTTGTGGATATTATGGACGATATCTCGCCCGAGCTTCGCGAACAAATTCGAGCTGCACTTCATCAATCGGGATTGGAATTAATGGACGATAAAAAGTCTGTCTTGATTGAAAAAATAAAAAATGTCATTATCGAAATGGTTCATTACGATACCGAATTACCAAAGGTGAATTTCTCCGATTTTTTAAGCGAAAAGTTAAAATACGATTACACCTACATGGCCAATATGTTTTCGGAAGTGCAAGGAATAACTATCGAAAAATTCATTATCGCTCATAAAATAGAACGAGTTAAAGAATTGATAATTTACGATGAATGTAATCTTACCGAAATTGCTTGGAAGATGCAATATAGTAGTGTTGCTCATTTGTCGAATCAATTTAAAAAAGTTACTGGTCTTACTCCTTCGCATTTCAAGAATATGAAAGATCAGCGACGAATTGCTATTGAAGATATTTAATTAGGTATTAAGTGTTAGGTATTAAGTGTTAGGTATTAGTTATTAGATATTAGTTAAATGAAAACCAGCTGGGCTGTTTAATTTCCTCTACTTTTAATAGGGATTTACGGTAAGGCTTATACAGCATTTTATGGACAGAACAATATTACATTCATCGCAATATGCTAGCAGTTTAATTGAAGCAAGCTTGGATCCGCTTATTACTATCAATAGCGATGGTAAGATTACGGATATGAATCAGGCAAAGGTCAATATTACTGGTGTTGAACGCAAAGAATTGGTGGGAACAAATTTCTGCGATTATTTTACCGATCCTCAAAAGGCAAGGGAAGTATATAAAAATGTTTTCAAAAATGGTTCTGTTGCCGATTCGCCACTTACATTTCGTCACAAATGTGGCAAACTTACCGATGTGCTTTTCAACGGTTCAGTATATAAAGATAATGATGGAAATGTATTGGGAGCAGTGGTTGTGGCCAGAGATATTGCCGAACAAAAATGGGCAATTGAATTACGTGCCGCAAATAAAGAACTTGCTGTACAAAACGATGAAAAAGAAAAGCGTGCAGCCGAATTAATCATTGCCAACAAAGAATTAGTTGTGCAAAACGAATTAAAAGAAAAACGTGCCGATGAAAAGGAAAAACGTGCAGCTGAACTAATCATTGCCAATAAAGAACTTGTTTTTCAAAACGATGAAAAGGAAAAACGCGCAGCTGAATTAATTATAGCTAATAATGAACTTGCTTTTCAGAATAAAGAAAAGGAAAAACGTGCCGCAGAATTAATCATTGCCAACAAAGAACTTGCCTTTCAAAATGAAGAAAAAGAAAAGCGTGCTGCAGAGTTAAACATAGCCAACAAAGAACTTGTATTCCAGACCGAAGAAAAGGAAAAACGCGCAGCTGAACTTGTCATTGCCGATAAAGAATTGGTCTATCAAACTGGAGAGAAAGTTAAACGTGCAGCCGAACTCGTTATAGCCGATAAAGAATTGGTTTTTCAAATCGAAGAAAAAGAAAAAAGTGAATCGGCAAATAAGGAACTCGAAGCATTAAGTTATTCGTTACAATTGGCGTCGCAATATTCGCTCAGTTTAATTGAAGCTAGTTTGGATCCTTTGTTTACCATCAATACCGCAGGAAAAATTACCGACATGAACAATGCTTCGGTCAAAGTATTGGGAGTAGTTCGTGAAAAGGTTATTGGCACCGACTTTTTCGATTATTTCACCAAACCCGATAAAGCCCGTGAGGTGTATCAAAAGGTTTTTGCAAAAGGCTTTGTTGCCGACTATCCATTGACCATTCGCGATGGTAAACTTACCGATGTATTATTCAATGGTTCTGTTTATAACGATACGAAGGGAAATGTGCAGGGAGTTGTGGTTGTAGCTCGCGATATCACCGAACAAAAACGAATTGCAAACGAGCTTACCGAAGCAAAAGTATTTGCTGAACTCGCTACTGGTTTTGCCGAAGATGCTAAACTGAAAGCTGAAAAGGCAACGCTCATTGCCGAAGATTCTGTAAAAGCGAAACAACAGTTTCTGTCGAATATGAGTCACGAAATTCGCACGCCAATGAATGCCATTATTGGATTTACCAAAGTGGTGTTGAAAACAGATTTGAATGCCAAACAAAAAGAATATTTGAATGCCATAAAATTGAGTGGCGATGCTTTAATCGTTCTTATAAACGACATTCTCGATTTGGCAAAAGTCGATGCTGGGAAAATGAGTTTTGAAAATACTCCATTTAAAATGGCAGCCTCCATCTCAGCAATGATTCATGTGTTTGAAATTAAGATTCAGGAAAAAAACATACAGCTCATAAAGAAATACGATAAAATTATACCCAAAGTGCTTGTGGGCGATTCCGTTCGTCTGCATCAAATTATATTGAACCTACTTAGTAATGCGGTGAAATTTACTACAAAAGGTAAAATAACGGTATCCGTTCATTTACTAAGCGAAGATGATGAAAAAGTAACCATAGAATTTGCTGTATCCGATACAGGTATTGGAATTGCAAAAGATAAAATTGAACATGTTTTCGAGAATTTTCAACAAGCATCAAGTAAAACGTCGCGTTTATATGGCGGAACCGGACTTGGACTTGCCATTTCAAAACAATTGGTCGAATCGCAAGGCGGTACTATTTCTGTTAAAAGTAAGGTGCGCGAAGGCTCAACTTTTAGTTTTATCCTGCCTTTTAAAAAGAGCAATGGCGAAACCGAATTAGAAACCGAAGTGGTAGCATCGAATGTTGATGTTAAAAATATAAAAATATTAGTTGTCGAAGATATTGCACTCAATCAGTTATTGATGAAAACGGTATTAGACGATTTTGGCTTCGAACGCGACATTGCTAGCAACGGACGAATAGCTGTAGAAATGCTCCAGAAAAAGGCATACGATATTATTCTTATGGACTTGCAAATGCCAGTTATGAATGGCTTTGAAGCAACCGACTTTATTCGTAAAGTGATGAAATCGACGGTACCAATTATTGCATTAACTGCTGATGTTACAACGGTCGATTTAGTGAAATGTAAATCGGTAGGTATGAACGATTATGTTTCGAAACCTATTGACGAAAAGCTTTTGTTTGCAAAAATAATTGAGCAACTCAAAAAACCATCGTTGGTGATAGAAGTTGAATCTGATGATACTGTGACAGTACCAATAAAACGTTATAACTTTGTTGATCTTTCATATTTAACTAAACGCACCAAAGGAAATAAAGAATTAATGATGGAAATGATTGCACTTTATTTGGAACAAACGCCACCATTAATCGCTATTATGAAAAAAAGTTTGTTCGACAAAGATTGGAAATCCTTATCGGGAGCGGTTCATAAAATGATTCCTTCTTTTGCAATTATGGGTATAAATAAAGATTTTGAAACATTGGCGAAGAAAATTCAACATTTCGAAAATCCTATGCAAAACGAAAATGAACTTGGTCACATGGTTTTGCATCTCGAAGTAGTGTGTAGTAAAGCTTGCGAAGAATTAACAATAGAATATAACGATTTAAAGAAACCTGTATCATGAAAGAGCTTTTAACAATAAGTTGTAATAATTTTATTGAGCAAATGCTTCGACAAGCTCAGCATGACATAAGGTCTACTTTAAACTTTGTTATGCAAAAAAACTCGTTTGTCACTCTGAGCTTGTCGAAGAGTCAAGCATCTCATTCCTATTTTAAATTTTAAAACAATGATAAGAGATAAAAACATATTAATATTCCTTGTTGACGACGATGCATTATATTTAAAGTCACTTGAAATAGAGTTTGAACAAAATATCAAAGCAACGATAAAAACATTCACAACTGGCGAAAAATGCCTTGGTCATTTATCGCAAAAGCCCGATATCATTGTACTGGATTACTATCTCAATAGTATTGAAGAAACGGCTATGAATGGCTGCAAAACACTCGATGAAATAAAAGCCATCAATCCGAATATTCCAGTGATCATGCTTTCGTCGCAAGATAGTATTGACGTTGCCGTAAACTGCATGAAACACAAAGCCTACGATTATATTGTGAAAAGCGAAACAGCATTTTTCCGTTTGCAAAAAGCAATAACCGCCATTTTTCATGCTCGAAAAATTGAAAAAGCCTTGAGCTGGTATATGGAGAAAATGTAGTTAGTTGTTAGATATTAGGTGTTAGATATTAGTTGATATGAAACAGTTAAAATAATCTATTACGATATTTCATGAATGAACTAGAAACATCACTTTACACATCCAACATCTAACACCTAATATCTAATATCTAACACCTAATATCTAACACCTAATATCTAATATCTAATATCTAACACCTAACACCTAATATCTAAGAATAGTATAACTCTTACTTCCAATTGTGTAATACTTTGGGTTGCGAATGGAAGTACATTTATTGAAATTAATAAACCAATTTCAATTATGCAAATCAACGAATATAAACCCACACTCGATAAGAAAACAATCATCTTTTTTTTCTTCACAGCCTTTGCCTTAGTTGCAATTTTAGTATTATTTTATTACAATGCTAAAAAGATAGAAACGACAAGCAATTGGGTGGAACATACGCAAAAGGTTCTTCGAAAAAGCAATGACGTATTGCTTGATGTTATTTCCATCGAAAGTAGCTCAAGAGGATTCGTGTTAACAGATAATTCGGTGTTTTTGTCGTCATACAATAATGCTAAGAATACAATAGTAACCAATATTTCAGATTTAAAAGAGCTTACTGTCGATAATCCAAAACAACAGTTGAGAATCGATTTATTGAACGACTTTATAAATGAAAAAACAGCATTTACTCAAAAAACGATTGATGTTCGAAAACTTTCGGGATTAAAGGCTGCTGAAATATTGATTGGTACAGGAACTGGTGAAGAGCTTGTTGGGAAGATACGAAACGTTATTACTGATTTTAATTTAGAAGAGTTCCGTTTATTGGAAATTAGAAAATACAATAAAGAAGAAAGTACTATTAACTTCGATATACTCTTTTTGCTGCTTCTTATTCTTGTAACTTTTGTCTTTATTTTATTAGTGATTATTGTAAAAGCACAAAAAGCCAGGAATAAAACTGATGATGAACTTAAAAAAACAACCGATCTTTTCTTGAATTTGTTTAATTACAATCCGGCATCAATAGCCATTAAAAGGATAGAAGATGACAAAATTGTAGATGTCAATTACAGCTTTTTGCAATTATACGATTTTAAAGATAAAGAAGACGTAATTGGTAAAACTATTGATCAATTAAACCTTTATATTGACACAAAACAGGAGGGTGAAATTTTGGAAATAATAGAAAAAAATGAAATGGTAAAAGATTTGGAAGTTAATGTTCGAACATCGAAAGGTGAAAGTAAATGGATTTCGGCTTCGGTTCAAATGCTTGAAGTAAATAATATTGCCTGTATCTTTTCCGTGTCAATCGATATTACTCACCGTAAAAAAGCCGAAGATGAATTAATGCTTGTAAATAAAGAACTAGAGGCATTTACCTATTCTGTCTCGCACGATTTACGTGCACCACTTAGAGCCATCAATGGTTATGCAAAAATTATTCAAGAAGATTATGCTTTAGTCTTACAAGACGATGGTATGAATTCGCTCAATGCGATTATGAATAATTCGCGCAAAATGGGTGAGCTTATCGACGACCTGTTAGCATTTTCGAGGCTTGGACGAAAGGTTGTAGAAACATCGGAAATTATAATGTCGAGCCTTGTTACATCTGTTCGCGACGAAGAGTTAGTTGGAAATACTGCCAATATTGAAATTACCATTCATGAACTCCATCCAGCATTAGGACAACAAGCTTTGATTAAACAAGTGTGGGTAAATCTTATTTCGAATGCTATAAAATATTCGAAACATAAGGCAAAATCGATCATCGAAATCGGCTCTTATTATAAAGGCAATAAGGTGGTGTATTATGTAAAGGACAATGGTGCTGGTTTCGATATGCAATATTACGATAAGCTGTTTGGTGTCTTTCAACGACTTCATTCGCAAGAAGAATTTGAAGGTACTGGCATTGGTTTGGCAATTGTTCAAAAAATAGTAACCCGAAATAATGGTGCTGTATGGGCTGAAGCAAAGGTGGACGAAGGTGCATGTTTCTATTTCAGCTTGCCGAGAATTAAAAATGCTGCCTCTCTCTAAATCTCTATTTCGACAGGCTCAATAACCATCTCCCAAAGAGAGAGACTTTAGTAGCCAAACCCTCCACCCTTCGGGCACCTCCCTAGTAGGGAGGAATTTGCAAGTGTGAGGCTGTTGCTCCCCTCTCCTTTGAAGAGGGGCTGGGGATGGACTCTAATATCTAATATCTAATAACTAATATCTAATAACTATAAAAGTGAACTACGACGACATTGAAATCCTATTTGCAGAAGACAGCATCGACGATGCTGCACTGACGCTACGTGCACTTAAGAAGAGTGGACTTACTAACCCTATTTATCATGTAAAAGATGGTGCCGAAGCACTCGATTTTATGTATTGCCGTGGCGAATATGCACATCGCAACAGTAATAGTCATTTAAAACTAATCTTGTTAGATTTGAAAATGCCCAAGGTATCGGGAAGCGAAGTGTTGGAAAAATTAAAAGCAGATCCTCAGTTTAAAAACATTCCGATGGTAATACTTACCTCGTCGAAAGAAGATCCCGACATAAAACGATGTTACGGACTGGGTGCAAACAGCTATATTGTAAAACCGGTGGAATGCGACAATTTTTTCAATACCATCAAAGAACTGAGTTTCTATTGGATGATATCGAACCAACCTCCACAATAATGTACGAATTATTAAATATATTGTTTGTTGAAGATTCCGACTCTGATGCAGAATTGCTGGTGCGCTTTCTTAAGCGCGAAGGAATTGCATTTATTTCTACCAGAGTTTGGTCTAAAGATGCTTTTTTGACTGCATTAGAAGAAAATGCTTTCGATTTAATTATTGCCGATCATAGTTTACCACAATTTAGTGGAATGGAAGCCTTTCATCTTGCAAAGGAAAAAAAATATTCTATTCCGTTTATTTTGGTTACCGGAACTGTTACCGAGAATATTTTAACCGAATATGCCAAAGAAGGAATTGGCGATTATATTTTGAAAGATAATTTATTGCGATTACCATCGGCTATAGAACATGTGTTGATTAAGAAGAAAATCGAAGATTTATTGCGAAAATTAGTTTATGCTCATAAACGAATTGAAGATAGTATTCATTATGCAAAAACAATTCAAAATGCCATGTTGCCCGATACCATCATGTTGTATGATAATTTCCCCGATTCATTCATTTTTTATAAACCAAAAGATGTTTTGAGCGGTGATTTTTATTGGTTCAAAAATGGAAAAGATACCTTTTTTATGGCCGTTGCCGATTGTACCGGGCATGGTATTGCTGGTGCTTTGATGAGTATGATAGGCATTGAAAAATTAAATAGTATAGCCTTTGAATCGAAAAATCCTGCTGAAATTTTAAAGCATCTGGATCGGAATATTAAATCGGCCTTAAGTCAGTCAACACAATATGCCCATAGTCAAAATGGAATGGATATCGCTCTTTGTACAATTAATAAAGTTACCAATACTATGCTATTTTCGGGTGCCAAACGACCACTGTGGATTATTCGAAAAGGACAAACAGTAGTTGAAGAAATCAATGGTTCTAAGAAAACTATTGGCGGTGTTGTTACGGATATTAATCCAGACTTTGAGCACAATGAAATACAATTCGAAATTGGCGACAGCTTTTATCTTTTCTCCGATGGTTATGTCGATCAATTTAGAGCTGGTGGTGATAAAAAAATAACAACAAAACGTCTTAAAGAGCTTTTGCTTTCTATCCAACATAAAACAATGTCAGAACAAAAAGATGAAATAGTGCAGTATTTTGATGATTGGAAAGCTGGTAGTGAACAAATTGATGATATTTTGGTTATTGGGGTGCGATTCTAATAATACGCAATGTATCTGTGTAGAGACACAATATTTTGTAGAGACACAATATTTTGTGTCTCTACGCGGCACCGAACCTTTTATTTCTTCATATATTTCATGATTTTAGTATATAATATTTCTTCGTCAATGGGTTTCGAAATATAATCGTTCATTCCCACTGAAAGGCATTTACCAATGTCAACCGATGTAACATCGGCGGTTAGAGCTATGATTGGGATTTTAGATTTCATTTCATGACGAATGTATGCTGTGGCTTCAAAACCATTCAATTCGGGCATTTGTAAGTCCATCAAAATAATATCGTAGGTGTTTTTTTGTAGATATTCAATCACTTTTTTTCCGTTGTCAACAATATCTATTTCAAAGCCAAAATCTTGAAGAATTATTTTAATTAAAAGTTGATTAAGCGGAAGATCTTCTGCAACCAATACTTTTACCTTTGTATTTCCTTTTAGTAATTCTTTCGGAATGAATTCCTGTTTTTCAATTGTTTCGAGGGGCATTGTCGTTTTTATTTTCTCAAAACTCATCACAAAACCAAAGGTTGAACCAATACCAACTTCACTTTGTAAAATAATTGTTCCACCTTGTAATTCCACTAGTTGTTTCACAATTGCAAGTCCTAAGCCCGTTCCACCGTAGGCACGACTAGTTTCTTTGCTTGCTTGCTCAAAACTATTAAAAATTTGTGCTTGCCTCTCTAGTGGAATCCCAATGCCAGTATCGGTAATTTTAAATTCTATTGTTGCATTGTCATCATTTTCCGATACAAGACGAACATTCATTGTTATCGTTCCTTCGTTGGTGAATTTTATTGCATTGCTCATCAGATTTAATATAATCTGACGTAATCGCATTGCATCACCTATAACTATTGGTGGAATGTTGTTGTCGAAATTTGTATGTAATATTACATTCTTTTCTTGTATTTTCGATTCAAACAATTGGAGCATTAAACAGATTGATTGTCCTAAATCGAACGAACTTCGCTCAAAAGCCATTTTACCAGCATTAACTTTGGCAAGGTCAAGAATATCGTTAATCAAAACAATTAATGCATCGCCACTTACTTTTATTGCGTTTAAATATTCTTTTTGCGTGTCGTTCAGCTTTGTTTTGAGCACCACATTGGTAAACCCAATTATGGCATTCATTGGTGTGCGAATTTCGTGACTCATGTTCGACAAGAATTGTTGTTTCGCTTTCACGGCATCCTCGGCAATTTGTGTTTTAAGTTCGGCAGTACTATTAGCTTCAATTAGTTCATCGTTACTTTCATTACTTTTTTGTAAGGCTATTTTCCCAACTTCGAGTTGTCCTTCTAGCACTTTTTTCTCTTTTACTTGTAGAGCCATTGCCATTTTTCTAACATCGGTAAGATCGGTAATAGCAAGAACAATTAATTCTTCATTATTGCTTTGTTGGATGATTCTATGTGCATTGAGAATCATTATTTTGTGACCAATCTTTGGGAATATTAGTTCAACTTCATAGCCTTCGAAATGATTATTCTTGGGAACTATTTCTTCGAGTAATTCGCGTAAACGTGGAATGTTCCATTCACCGTTTCCCAGTTTGTATAGCAATATTCGTGTGCTTTCGTCTTCCGAAACTTTGAAAAAAGTACAAAACGATTTGTTTACCGATTTTATCCGAAGGTCTTTGTCGAGAATCAACATTGGTTCGTGAACAGTGGAAAGGATTGTTTCGTTATAACTATATAATTCTTCAACTTGCTGGTTGCGAACGTTTAATTCCTGATTGGTAGTTATCAATTCTTCGTTGGTTGATTCAATTTCTTCTTTCGATGTTTCCAATTCTTCATTCAAACTTTGGAGTTCTTCGTTGCTCGACACAATTTCCTCGTTGGCACTTTGTAATTCTTCGTTAGCAGCTTCCTGATCTTGCGTGATGGACGCCATGTCGTGACGAGCTGCAGCAATTTCTTCTTCCAATTTTTTGATTCGTCGATCTTTGGCAATTGAATTGCTATTTATGTCAGCGTTGGGTTCTTCTTTCGTTGCTTTTTGCAGTTGACCCGTGAAAACAATAACCAATAACGTATCATCACCCTCAATTTTTAGGGGTGACACTTCCAAATCGACTATTCGCACAGCATTTTCGCTTTTATCTCGATTCATTTCAATGCCCGTTTTGCGAACCATTTGTTTGGTTTTTATGGCATGATGAATGGCATTACGAAGTTCGAACGTGATTTCAATATTTGCCATTTTCAAGATATTGAAACTCGCCTTGCCTGATGAATTTTGCAGATACAAGGATGTTGCTCCTCGAAATTGAAGAATTTCTAAATCGTGATTAATTACAACACTTGCCGGAACATGTTGTGTAAGTAAAAACGAATCGAATGCGCTCCCTAAATTTCCATTCATTGCCGCCGACGACTTTTTTGAAACTGCTGTTAAAGTGCTATTTCGTTGCGATAAGGTTGTTTGTAATATCCTTGGTGTGATTTTGGACAAAGTGCGAGTTCCAGAATCTTTTTTGCGTGTATATATCTTTATCTTTTTATTCAACGGGTTGGTAAACAGTTGCAATGATGTTCCAATTGTTTCTGATTTTCCAAGCATTAAACAGCCATTTTCATTTAAGGCATAATGAAAGGTTGCAATCACTTTTTTTTGTGCTGGAGAATCAAGATAAATGAGCATATTTCTGCAACTGATGAAATCCATTCGTGAGAATGGCGGATCGCGTAAAATGTTGTGTGGTGCAAAAATACAGACGTCGCGCAATGTTTTGGTAATTCGATATTTATCGAGCGATTTCGTGAAAAAACGTTGCAGTCTTTGGGGGGAAACATTTTCAATCTGAGCTTTGGAATATTCTCCATTACGAGCTTCCCCAATTGCTTCTGCACTCAAATCGGATGCAAATATTTGAAACGAAATCGTTTCTTTATATGAATCTTGAATTTCGAAAAGTAACATGGCAAGCGAATACACTTCTTCGCCAGTAGCACAAGCTGCGACCCAAATTCTGAGAGGTTCGTGAGGCGATTTATCTTTTAATAATCGAGGAAAAATGTGTTTTTTTACGTAGGTGAAAGCCTCAGGATCGCGAAAGAATTCAGTAACGTTTATCAATAAATCTTGATACAATAAATCAATCTCAGCGGTTGTTTTGTCTAGTAGTTCTGCATAGAGTTGTAATGTTGTAACCTTTTGAATAATCATTCGGCGAAGGATTCGTCGTTTGATGGTATTCATTTTATATTGGCTGAAATCGACATTTCGTTTATTCAGCAATAGTTGCAAAATATATTTTAAGTGCGGATCTTTATTATCAATTTCATCTTCGGGATTTGATTTTAGTACCGTTCGTTTTAACAGGGGGTGTTTGCTCATCCAGTTTAGTTTTTTTGCAATTTCAATTGGCGACAGTACATAATCAACCACACCTTCGGCAATAGCCGATTTTGGCATACTACTATATTTCGCCGATTCGTCTTGAGCAAAGGTTACACCGCCAGCCAATTTTATGTCCTTCAATCCTATTGTTCCGTCGTTAGCACTGCCCGAAAGTACAATGCCAATGACATTTTCTTTATGTGTTGCAGCCAACGATGTGAAAAGGACATCAATTGATAGATTATAATGCTGAAGTCGTGGTAGTAATTTTATGTGTCCATCGGTAACTTTTATTTCTTTATTGTAAGGAATCACATATACATTATTTGGTTGCATTTTGTCCATGTTTTCAACGTCCTGCACATGCATTGTTGTTGCTTTGGATAGGAGCGATGTCAAAATACTTTCATGATCGGGACTTAGATGTTGTACGTAAATATATGCCATGCCTGTGGTAGGCGAAAGATTTTGTAACAGTTGTGTTATAGCCTCAAGTCCACCAGCCGATGCACCAATTGCAACAACGGTAAAAGGTATTTCAGAAATGTCTGATTTTATGGCTTTGGGTTTAATATCAAACTTCTTTTTCGAAATAGATGAGGATGGGTTTACCGTTTCAGAAAGCTGTACTTCCTGAGTAGTTCCTTGTGTTTGTTTCATTTTCTGTGGTGATTACGTTACGAAAAGACAACGAACACTTTCTCTTATTTTAGTATCCTTGATTATTGTAAATATATGACTAAATATCTGTAAATAATTATTTTATTGGTATAATTATTTATTATATGTGAAGAATGCTAGTAAGTAAATATTATTTTTAATTGGTAAGTAAGTTGTTCTGAAATGAGTAAATGCCGACTTTTGCATTCTGTACATATATGCTAATAAGGTTTTTAGGAACTTAACAGTCAATCAATTTTACGTTTCTTTATTGCTATTTTAATCCGTGAATTATGTGAATAGCTACCATAATTATGTAACATAGAATATTGCTAAAACACGAATCTTTGTGTACAAATGAATTTTCAATGTAAAATGGTATGAAGCGAAAACTAGAAAATAAAACGGTATTTATAACCGGTGGCTTATCGGGAATAGGAAAAGCATGTGCAATTGCTGCCGCAAAAGAAGGTGCAAACATTGCAATAGCAGACAGAGAAAGAAATACGAGTATTGCCTCAATGAACGACATCAAAGCTATTCAACCTAATGCAATCCATATCGAATGTAATGTGTCGATTTATTCAGATGTGGAAGCAGCAATAAAAACCGTTTACAATACTTTTGGTCGACTCGATGTTGCTCTTAACAATGCTGGTATAGGTGGCAAGCCATGCAAATTGGCCGATATGGAAGTCGAATCGTGGTTACATGTTTTAGATGTAAATCTCAATGGCATTTTCTATTGCATGAAATTAGAATTACAACAGATGATAAAACAAGGTGGTGGAGTAATCGTAAATATGTCGTCGATAACTGGCAAGGTTGGCTATGCTAAATCGGCTCATTATGTAGCTTCGAAACATGGCATTTTAGGAATTACCCAAACCGCAGCACTCGAATATGCAACCGAAGGAATTAGGATAAATGCTATTTGCCCAGGTTTTATAAATACTCCATTACTCGACAAATTGGAATTAACTAAAAATGATGCTGTTAAAAAACATCTTTGCGAAATGCATCCTATGAACCGTTTGGGAAATGCTGAGGAAGTAGCCAAAGGCTTTATTTTTCTGGCATGCGACGATAGTTCTTATATGACAGGAACAGCACTTGAAATTGATGGTGGTTTTTTGGCAAAATAATATGGATACTATTGTTGTTTTTAGTACCTTTAATCTGTCAAGAAGTAATAGTTTTTTTCTATTTCTTCAACACATTCAGGAAAGCAAACTCGCTAAAGATTATTTAATGGTATAAGTCAATAGTTGTTTCACGAAACAATATACTTGAAATAAACAGTTATCAAATAATGACACCACATCAACCACATACCTATATCATTTCCAAAGCAATTGATCAACTATTTGCTGATGTTTATAAAGCCTATAAGTTTGTACTTCGTTTTTTTAAAGAAGCCTTCGTTCCTAAGTTTCATGTGCGTGAAATTATCAATCAATGTTTTGAAATTGGTGTAAGAGCACTTCCCTTGATAACGCTCACCGGTTTCATCATTGGTCTGGTATTTACCAAACAATCACGACCATCGTTGTCCGAATTTGGAGCAACTTCTTGGTTGCCATCTTTGGTGTCGATAGCCATTTTGAGAACCTTGGCAGCTTTAGTTACAGCTCTCATTTGTGCCGGTAAAGTTGGTTCAAGCATTGGAGCTGAATTGGGTTCAATGAAGGTTACCGAACAGATTGAAGCAATGGAGGTTTCGGCAATTAATCCGTTTAAATATCTTGTTGTTACTCGTGTCATTGCTGCAACCATCAGTTTGCCAATATTAAGTGCCTATTGTGGTTTTGTGGCTTTGATGGGTTCATACGTCAGTGTTCATTTTACTGAATCGACCAGCATCATCAGCTTTTTTACTAATGGTTTTTCAATGATTTCTTTTCTCGATATTAATGCCTCGCTCATTAAATCGATGGTATTTGGTTTCACCATCGGCATGGTTGGCTGTTACAAAGGCTACAATGCTTCCAAAGGAACGCAAGGCGTTGGCAAAGCAGCAAATCAAGCCGTAGTTCTCGCCATGTTTCTAATATTTATTGAAGAAGTGGTGATTGTGCAAATGGCAAATTGGATTCGTTATTATTAGTGCTATGGAAATGCAAATAAACAATACTTTACCTGTAATTTCTATCAAAGGATTGTACAAATCGTTTGGCGATAGTCCTGTTTTGAAAGACATTAATCTTGATGTTTTTAAAGGAGAGAATGTGGTGGTACTTGGGCGTTCGGGTGCAGGGAAATCGGTACTTATAAAAATCATTATCGGCTTATTGTCTCCCGATCAAGGTTCGGTACTGGTATTGGAAAAACAAGTCAATAACCTTTCGGGAAACGATTTGAATAAATTGCGTTTACGCATTGGATTCTCATTCCAAAATAGTGCATTATACGATAGTATGAACGTGCGTCAGAATCTCGAATTTCCGCTGACAATGAATGTTCAAAATCTTAGCCGGAAGGAAATAAATAAAACCGTTGAAGAGGTTTTAGACGCTGTTGGCTTGAAAGATAAAATTGAGAATATGCCATCCGATTTATCAGGAGGACAACGAAAACGAATAGGCATAGCTCGCACCTTGATTCTAAAACCAGAAATCATGTTGTACGATGAGCCAACGTCTGGGCTTGATCCCATTACCAGTCAAGAAATTAATACTTTAATAATCAACGTTCAAAAACAATATAACACCAGTTCTATTATCATTACGCACGATTTAACTTGTGCAAAGGAAACTGGTAACAGAATAGCAATGTTGCTTGATGGAAGCTTTGTGAAAGTTGGAACTTTCAAAGAAGTGTTTGAAGCAGATCAAGAAGAAATTAAAGGATTTTTTAATTACAATTTTACACAATAAACAATGAATGAGCCAGTAAACAAACGAGCAACCGTTGTTGGTATATTTATCCTTTTGGCAATTTTACTTCTCATTGGAAGTATTTTAACAATCGGTAATCTCCATTCAACTTTTTCACGAAAAATGACTATTTCTACTTTGTTTTCCGATGTTAATGGTTTGCACGAAGGCAATAATATTTGGTTTTCGGGAGTAAAAATAGGTACGGTCAAAAAGATGGAATTATATGGAAAATCGAAGGTAAGAGTGGTTATGAATATCAATGTCGAATCGCAACAATATATTCGTAAAGATGCCACCGTTAAAATGAGTACCGATGGTTTAATTGGTAATAAAATACTTGTCATCGATGGAGGTTCGTCAATGGTTCCAGAAATTGAAGAAGGCGATACATTGCTGAATGAAACCATTTTATCGACCGAAGATATGATGAAAACTTTACAACAAAATAATCTGAATATATTGGTGTTAACCCAAAAGTTGGCAAAAGGCGAAGGTACAATTGGGAAATTATTGCAGAACGATTCGATGTATTACAAGCTTTTTGCCACGATTCATTCTGTTGAATCTGCCTCTGACAAAGCACAAACAATTTTGGCATCCTTGGCAACATTTACCGAAAAAATAAATAAAAAAGGAAACTTAGCAAATAATTTGGTGACCGATACGCTACTGTTTTATTCCTTAAATAAATCTGTTTTGAAATTGCAAAATATAGCCGATACTGCAACGGTTTTTATCGAAAATCTAAAAAAAGCTAGTACAAACACGAAAAGTCCAATTGGAGTTTTGCTGCACGATGAACAATCGGCAACGTCTCTAAAAACCACCATTAGCAATTTGGAAAGTAGTTCTGTCAAATTGGATCAAAATCTTGAAGCCTTACAACATTCTTTTTTATTGAAAAAATACTTTAAGAAAAAAGGAAAATAACAGTTATGGATGTGTGGAATATGAAACTTATTCCAACAGTTGTATAATAATTCCTTCGGCTTCTGTTCTCACCTTTGTGTTTATAATGTTTGGATATTTTTCAAATTTAATAACGCAAAGCTATGATTCGTAAAAGTCTGTACTTCTTTGTATTTTTAACTTTTGTGTCAAAAAGTTATTGTCAGTCACCAAATTTAGGTGCTGACGCGAGTTTTGCATTGTTTACTGCAGCCGGAGCTTTCGAAAATACTGGTGCAACAACTGTATTGGGCGATATAGGTAACAATGTCGGAACTTTTTTAGGATTTCCTGAAGGTATGGTTGTTGGATCAATTCATTGTATTGATGCTGTTTCGGTACAAGCGGCTACCGATGTTGATGTTGCATATAGCTATTTAAGTAGTTTGACTTGTGAAACTGTAATAGGGACAACTTTAGGAAATAATCAAATACTAACACCCAATGTGTATTGTATTGGTGATGCTGCATCATTACATGGGAATCTTATTTTTGATGCTCAAGGAAATGCCGATGCTATTTTTGTAATTCAGATAAATGGCGCATTTTCTACGGCCATTCATTCAACTATTACATTACAAAATGCAGCTTCATTACAAAATATTTATTGGCAAATAAATGGAGCCGTTGAATTGGGCGATAGTTCAATATTTCAAGGAACAATTGTAGCCAACGGAGCGATAAGTCTATTGGAACGAGCAACGCTTTATGGTCGAGGTTTAACAAGAGCTGGTTCTATTTTATTGCATAATAATGACATAGAAAATATACTACCAATGAATGCTTTACCAATTGAATTGTTGAGTTTTACGGCAAAACAAGAAGGTGAAAATATCAGATTAGATTGGCTAACTGCAAGTGAAACGAATAACGACTTTTTTAGCATTCCACGATCAAAAGATGGATTAACATTCGTCGATATTATTAAAATATCAGCAAAAGGAAATTGCAAAACAGAACAACATTATTCTGCTATCGATAATAATCCATTCATTGGTATTTCATATTATAAATTAAAGCAAACTGATATCGATGGAGAGTTATCGTATTCAAAAGTTGTATCTGTTGACATCGAAGATTTATTTGACTTTTCCATTTATCCAAATCCATTTTCGAAGGAAATTACAATTCGAATTCAAGATAAATCGAATAATTCGCTCTATAATTTGAAATTATTTAAATCATCGGGTGAGGAAATATTTTGTATTAATCTTGATAATCAATTTACAAATCTTGATACAAGTCTTTTTCCTTCAGGATTGTATTACTATACATTGATGAAAAACGAGAAAACCATACATATTGGTAAATTATTTTCAATGCGTTAGGATTAAAAATAGAATTATTTGTATGTAATCAAGTTGCAATTCCGTCTATTATTAAACTTTAATATTTATAACTATGAACGTACAAAAACAAAATATATCAATTGTTCTTAGCGGTGCTGCAGGACAAGGAATTAATACCGTTGAAGAACTTCTAACACAATCATTACGAAATTCTGGTCATCACTTTTTCTCAACAAGCGATCTTATGTCGCGAGTACGTGGAGGAAATAATACCACCGAAATTCGAATTGGAGGAAAACATATACAATCATTTTCCAAAAATATTGACTTGTTAATTGTTCTTGGTAAAAACGCAATATCACGAATCGAAAAACGATTATCGGAAGATACTATTCTATTAGGTGATCCTTTTTTTATTGAGTCGGAATATTCTCAAAAATATAAGACCTTAAGTATTCCAATCAATAAAATTGCAGAAGAATCGGGAGGTATAATACTCTCGAATACCGTAGTTTTTGGAATTATACTTGGTATGTTAAAACTACCTGTTGAACCTGAAATCGAAAATTTATCGAAGAAGTTTGGTCGTAAAAGTAAGGAAATTATTGATGGTAATATAAAAGCTTTAAATGCTGGATATCTTGCTGGTTTATCAATTGATTTTCCATTAACATTACCTGTTTTCGACGATGTGAAAAATCATGCAATTCTTTCGGGAAACGATGCTGTTACTATTGGTGCTATTGCTGGAGGTTGTAACTTCGTTGCAGCTTACCCAATGTCACCTTCTACCGAGGTATTATTGAAACTTGCACATCAAGCCGAACAATTCGAAATTGTTGTGGAACAAGCCGAAGATGAGATTGCTGCAGTAAATATGGCAATTGGTGCGTGGTATGCTGGTGCTCGAGGTCTTACAACAACGTCGGGTGGTGGTTTTGCATTAATGGAAGAGGGAATAAGTTTGTCGGGAATGACTGAAGTTCCTTTGGTTGTTCATTTAGCACAACGTCCCGGACCTGCTACTGGTTTACCAACTCGCACGGAACAAGCAGATTTAAATCTTGCTATTTATTCGGGTCATGGTGAATTTCCTAAAATAGTTCTTGCTCCCGGATCGATTGATGATGGAATAACAATTACTCACAAAGCTTTTGAAATGGCCGATAAATTTCGAGTTCCAGTAATTATTCTTACCGATCAATTTTATCTTGAATCGTTTGTTACAACTCCAAAATTTGATGTGTCGAAATTGAAAACGGAATATACAATTGAAGCCACTAAAGCCGATTTTAAAACGTATCCACTTACAAGTTCTGGAATAAGTCCACGAGGTATTCCTGGTTTTGGCGATGGCTATGTTTGTGCCGATAGCGATGAACACGACGAATGGGGAAGATTGACCGAAGATGAAAACGTTCGAGTAGAGCAAATGGATAAACGACTTCGTAAATTCGAAGCTATTGCAAAAGATTCCGTACTGCCCGAAATTATTGGTTCTGATAAATTAGAAAATGTAATTATTGGCTGGGGTTCAACCTATGGAACTATAAAAGAAGCTATGATAGAATCGGGACGTACTGATTTGACGTTTTTGAATTTTAAACAAGTATTCCCTTTACCACCAAATACTCAATCGTTACTCGAAAAAGCTAAAAAGATTGTTGTAATTGAAAATAATGCAACAGGTCAGTTTGCTAAACTTCTTCGTCAAGAAACAGGAATAAAAGCTCACGAAACGATTCTCCAATATAATGGAAATCCTTTCTCGGTTGAATTCTTAACACAAAAATTAAAAGCTTTATAATTAAAATTTGAAAAATCATGACAACTCCATTTGATATAACCCAATTTACCGTCGATAACGGTTGGTGCCCAGGATGTGGCAATTTTAGCATTCTTAACGTAATAAAAAAAACGCTCAATGATTTATCTATCGATCCACGAAATATGGTAATTTCATCAGGAATCGGTCAAGCAGCAAAAATGCCACAATACATTAATACCAGCTATTTTAATGGTCTGCATGGTCGATCTTTGCCAGTTGCAACAGCTATAAAAGCCTCAAACCCTAAATTACTTGTTTTTGCCGAAGGTGGCGATGGCGATATGTATGGCGAGGGTGGAAATCATTTTATGCATGCAGTTCGCCGTAATATTGATATCGTACATCTTGTTCACGATAATATGGTGTATGGACTAACAAAGGGTCAAGCATCGCCTACAAGTCAACGCGGATTTGTAACACCATTGCAATACAATGGTGTAACTAATGAACCGGCAAACCCTTTAGCTGTGGCACTTTCGTATGGTGCAACATTTATTGCCCGAGCTTATTCTGGCGATCGCGAACAGCTTCAAACTATATTATCGGAAGCCATTAAACATAAAGGCTATGCATTGATCGATGTGTTTCATCCTTGCGTAACATTCAATAAAGTAAATACACATGCATGGTTCAAAGAAAAAACGTATTATGTTGATGACAAATACGATAGAACTCTTTTTGAAAATGCCACGCAAAAAGTATTCGAGAAAGATAAATTTCCACTTGGAATATTATATCAACGAACCAATGTGGAAACATTTAACGAAAGTTTACTTGCCTATAAAACTAATGATGCTCCATTGTTTACTCGCAGAGTGAATCTGTCGAAACTACAAACCTTTGTCGATAGTTTTTGACAATGAATGATGTAAGCTTGAACAATAATTGTGTAAGTTCTATAGTGATAAGCAGACTATCTTTATAGAAAATAGTAAATATAAATCACATAAAAAAATGAACCCATGAACGAAGAAGAATTATTAAATAAGGATGCACATAATGAACTTTTTACAACCTTGAAATTAGGTGTTATTGAGTTGAAAAATCGTATTGTTATGGCGCCAATGACTCGATGTCGAGCAATAGGAAACATCGCAAACGATCTTATGGCAACCTATTATAGTCAACGTGCTTCGGCAGGTTTAATTATAACTGAAGGAACTTCACCTTCGCCAAATGGAATGGGTTATGCACGTATTCCTGGCATTTACACGAAAAGCCAAGTTGAAGGATGGAAAAAAGTAACATCGGCCGTACATAAAGCTGGTGGGAAAATTATTGTTCAAATAATGCATACCGGACGTATTAGTCATCAATTAAATATGCCTGCAGGAGCTATAATTCTTGCACCTTCTGATGTTAAAGCTAAAGGACAAATGTGGACTGATTCGAAAGAAATGCAAGATTTCCCATTACCAAAAGCTATGTCGAGCGATGAAATTCATTTAACGAAAAAGGAATTTGTAACAGCTGCAAAAAATGCAATTGAAGCTGGATTTGATGGTGTTGAAATTCATGCTGCAAATGGTTATTTGTTGGAACAATTCCTGTCTCCAATTAGTAATATTCGCACCGATAATTATGGTGGAAGCATTGAAAATCGTTGTCGAATGGTATTAGAAATAGTATCAGATATTGCAAAAGTAATTGGTAAAGATAAGACTGGTGTTCGTGTTTCACCTTATGGTGTGGCTAGCGATATGCCTCATTATCCAGAGATTGAAGTTACGTATGCATATTTGTTCGATCAATTAAATAAACTTGATATTGCCTATCTTCATATTGTCGATCATTCATCAATGGGTGCTCCCGAAGTTCCCGCTGAAATTAAAAAAATAGTGCGCGATTCTTTTAAAAACACCATCATTCTTTCGGGTGGTTATGATAAAACGAAAGCCGAAGTTGATATAGAATTAGAAAAGGCTGACCTTATTGCGTTTGGTCGTCCATTTATTAATAATCCCGATTTAGTGGAACGTTACAGAAATAATTGGCCATTATCGAAAGATCTTAAAATGGATTTGTTTTATGCCGCTGACGAAAAAGGTTATACAGATTATCCTACTCATAAAGCATAAAATTCTCATTATTTCAAAGAAAGGGCAATCATAAAAATGGTTGCCCTTTCTTTGTATAAATATCACGGCTAAATGTGTGAAAAATACAACTATTTCCCGTAATCGTGTAATATCTCCTCGAGCTCATTCATGTACATTTATTGTACTTATTAAAATTAAAAAACACATACAAATGAATGATCTAATGCAAAAAATATTTTACACAATAGCAGTCATATTGTTAGTTGTAGGAGCGGTTATTTATTGGGGATTTCGCCCATTTGATACTGTTCATGGATTAATTCTTGCGTCAATACTTTTACTATTTATTGGGCTTTATTTTACTTACAAGATAACAAAGAAATATCGTAAAACGGGTAAATTATAATGGAATCGCTTAAACCTAAAATAGCTATTGTAGGTGCTGGTTCTATTGGAAGCACTTTTGCTTTTAGTTTAATGATAAGCGGACTGGCTCGTGAAATTGTTTTGATCGACAAAAACGAAAAACTTGCGAAAGGCGAATGTTTTGATTTGAATCACGGAATTAGTTTCGTACATCGGATGAATATAAGTGCTTCGGGTTTTGAAGGTTGTAAAGATGCCGATATTGTTGTAATTACAGCTGGAGCAGAGCAAAAAACGGGTCAAACGAGAACAGAATTAGCTATCGAAAATGTAGCAATTTTTAAAGAAATAATACCTGAAATAACACAATATACAAAGAATGCAATTCTTTTAGTTGTATCGAATCCTGTAGATATTTTAACCTATGTGACCTTGAAAATTTCGGGTTTTCCAGTAAATAAAGTTTTTGGTTCGGGTACTGTTCTCGACAGCAAACGATTCAGATATATGATTAGCGAATGTTGTAAAGTTGATATGAAAAATGTTCATGCATATATCATTGGCGAACATGGCGATTCTGAATTTCCTGTTTGGAGCAACGCTACTATTTCGGGTATAGAAATAGAAAAATATTGTTCTCTGTATGCAAGACTCAATAATGGGAAAAACGAGTTAGCACAGCTTTTTGTAAATATTAAAAACTCGGCATTCGAAATTAGTAAAGCAAAAGGAGTTGCAAATTTTTCGATTGCTTTAGCATTAATAAAAATCACAAAAGCAATTATTCGAAACGAGAATTTACTATTACCTGTTTCTACACTCATTACCGATTATTATGGAATAAACGATGTCTGCATTAGCATTCCAGCAATTGTAAATAAACAAGGAGTAGAACAATTTTTGAAATTAGAACTTTCCGAACACGAGCAAGGATTGTTTATACATTCAGCTAATACTCTCAAGTTGATTATTAAACAATCGATGTATAATTTCTAAAGCTATGATGCAATATTTTTCAAGAAAAACGATCGCCGTTATCGTTGCACATCCCGATGATGAAACACTTTGGGTTGGTGGTACAATTTTAAATCATCCTTTATGCAATTGGTTTGTCGTTTGCTTAACGAGAGCCAGCGATACCGATCGAGCTCCTAAATTTTACAAAGCGTTACATAAACTACATGCCGAAGGTGTTATGGGCGATATTGATGATGGCCCAGATCAAACAACACTCAATGAAAAAGCTTTAAAACAAAGCATTCTCGATCTTTTACCCAAGAAAAAATATGATATTATTATGACGCATAATCCTAACGGTGAATATACAAAACATGTCCGACATGAAGAAGTGAGTAAAGCGGTTATGTCGTTGTGGATTGATGGAAAAATTCAAGCAACCGAATTACGAACTTTTGCTTTTGAAGATGGAAGAGGTGCATATATGCCTGTTGCAATAGAAAATGCATCGATTTATCGCATTTTCACCAAAGAGTTATGGCAGCAGAAATATGATATTATGCACAAAATATATGGCTTTTCCGAATTATCGTGGGAAGCATTAGCAACACCTCGAATTGAAGCTTTTTGGCAATTTAGTTCTAAAAAGAAAGCTTCGAAATGGCTTGAAAATGGCGGGATTTTAGAAAATAAGAACTCGGTACAATTTCAAGTATTGAGGAATCAATATTACAAATTCATAAGTAAACTATGGTTTTGAAAAATTCCATTTAATCGATAAACTAAAAATTAAAAAATCGGTCATTTTGATACGTAACAATGCAATAACCCCAAATCCCTAAAAGGGCTAAGGATTACGAAAGCAAATTATTTATACTATTTAAAATTTATAAACTAAAAAACATGAAAGTACTTGTATTATACGATTATCCACCATCTCCCGGAGGATTAGCAACGCAAGGCGATTTGCTTTACAAAGGATTACTTGAAATGGGCGTTGATGCTCATGCTGTTCATTTTGAATCAGCTCAAGAAAAAGAGTGGTATTATCGCTGGTACAAACCAGATGTAGTTGTTGGAGTTGGATATTGGGGACATACACCGCAATTAGTTCTTCACCCTCAACGCTATGGTGTAACCGCAGTGCCTTGGCTTGTTGCCGATGGATATATTGCAAATTATCAAGAAGTTTTAAATGCACTTCCACTCATTTTGGTAACATCGAACTGGGTTAAAGAAATGTATGTTCGTGATGGGATAAATGGCGACAAAATAGTTGTTCTTCCTGTTGGTTGCGACACCGATGCTTTTGTTCCTTTTCGGAAAGATGATCCTAAAATTTTAGCTGTCCGCGAATCGTTAGGTGTTTCGCCCGATCAGTTAATGATTCTTACCGTTGGTGGCGATGCTGCTTCGAAAGGAGCACAAGAAGTTATGCAAGCACTTTCAATTATCGATAACGAAGCTCCCGATTGGAAATATGTGTGCAAAGTATGGCCACAACCTCGCACGAAACTGCAAAATTTAGCCGATTTAGAATTGGCAACAAAACTTGGTATCGAGAAAAATGTGACCTACGCTACCAACACTATTTCACGAGCATTTATGCCTTATCTCATTGGTGCTTGTGATATTTATGCTGCACCATCGCGACTCGAAGGTTTTGGAATGCCACAAGTTGAAGCCGGTGCATGTGGAAAACCCGTAATTAGCGTTCGCGCTATGGGAATGCTCGATACACTTATTCATGGCAAAACGGCATTGTTAGCCGAAGTAGCTCAACATATTGTGGTTAACGAGGTAACATTGGGTGGCGAATCGGGATTCGAAGATCAACATAAGGTTCATTTCGATATTCCTCGCACAGTCGATTATCGTGCAAATGTGAATGACATTGCAACACATCTTTTAACATTGATGAAAGACCCCGTTTTACGCGACGAATTGGGACGAGCTGGACGAGTAAGAGTTGTTGAAAATTTCGATTATCGAGTTGTTGCGAAACGATTTGTGGAAATTATGAAAGAGAAATTAGGAATAGAATAATGTGATTAGGAAAACGAATAAATTATTGCATTTTTTTAATTCCCCAAACCCCTAAAGGAGCTTAAATACAAGTGACGAAGTAAAGTCTCCTAGGGGTATTTTAAATACGACATCGTAATTTGAAAATTTTAAAGTTATGCCACTAAAAAAAGGAAAGTCGAAAAAGGTGATATCTGAAAATATTGAAGAAATTATGCACAGCTATCACCAGAAGGGAACGATAGGAACATCAACCCCCGAATCGAACGAGAAAGCACAGAAACAGGCTATAGCAATAGCTTTTGAAATTGCAAAGAAAAAGAAATAGCCTTAAGCAAAAATTACACAATATTCAGAGATGATTATAACGTGCAGATGCTTCGACAAGCTCAGCATGACATAGGTATTCCGAATGTTACCCTGAGCCTGTCGAAGGGTCTTGTATCTCAAATATTTATTGAACTAAATTGACGATAATGAACCCAACAGATTTACAATTACTAGAAAAAGCAAAGTTAGCAGCAGTCGAAGTATTGTTGCACAATGCACATGGACCATTTCAATCGTTGCCAAGAACAGCTGGTTGGGGATATCCCGAACCATATACGCGCGATTTAATGTTTTCGATTCTTGGAATTGCTGTAACAGCTAATAAAAAACTGATCGAAAGCATTAGAAAAGTATTGGAAACTTTGGCAAAAAACCAAACCAAGCATGGACATATTACATCTTTGGTTCACGATAAAGACGATAGAGGTTCGAGCGATACCACGCCTTTGTTTTTAATGGGAGTTGGTATTTTTAGAAAGCTAACTGGTGAAAGCGATTTCCTTGAAGAAGCAGTAAATAAATCATTATTATGGATGGAATATCAAAGTCCTTCCGACAGGTTTTTGGTTGCACAACAACCAACAAGCGATTGGCGCGACGAACAATGGGTTACCGGTTATGGCTTATTTGTAAATACTCTGGTCTATAGTTATTTGAAGCTATTGGGCGAAAATGAACGAGCCGAACATGTAAAACAAGAAATGGGCAGATTCACGATAACAGGCGGAACAATTCATCGTCACGTTCACGAAGGATTGGTGGTGAAACATAAACCTTATTATGCTTTTTGGTCGTACAAAATACATAGTAGCGAAAGGTTCGACTTGTTGGGAAATAGTTTAGCAATACTTTCGGGAATAGCATCGCCAACAAGAGCCAACGAAATGGTTTCGTGGATCGAAGCCGAATGTAACGAAATGAAAAAACGTGGAGAATTGGCACTCGATTTACCTCCAAACTTTTTCCCGTACATAAAAACTGAAGATCCCGATTGGCTTCCACGATATGAAATCTATAACAAACCTGGCGAATATCATAATGGTGGCATTTGGCCATTTATCTGTGGATTTTATATTGCAGCTTTAGTTGCTGCAAAACGATATTCGTTAGCCAAAGAAAAACTTGTTGCTTTAACAAAATGTATTGAAATGTCGAATTCGGGAACCTTAGAATTTGGTTTTAACGAATGGCATAAAGCACAAGATGGAAAACCAATGGGACAAGAATGGCAAACATGGTCGGCAGCTCTTTATCTTTATGCTGCAAAATGTGTGGAAGAAAAACGAACGCCGTTTTTTGATGAAATACGATAAACCGATTTAAATTATATGCTCCAATTTTCAAGTTGGGGCATTTTTTTTGTAATTATAGTTTCTTCTCCTATTGTGTGAATGATGTAATTCACATCTAAAGTTCTGTAATAGTTCAGCCCTTGTTTCACGGTACATTTACATAGTTAATAATCACTAAAAATGTTACGAACATGAAACCAATCATTGGAATTGCAGACCACAACATCGAAGAAATTGCAACACTTCTCAATACTTTATTAGCAGATGAATTTCTTCTTTACACCAAAACGCGTAATGCGCATTGGAATGTTGGCGGTACTAATTTTCTTGAGTTACATACTTTCTTTAAAGTAAAGTATGAATTTTTAGATGATATGATTGATAAAATAGCCATCAGGGTTCGCTCATTGGGTCATTTTGCCTTAGGATCGTTGAGTGATTATTTAAGTGTTACGCACATAATTGAAGACAAACATAATTTTGCAAATCCGAAGCAAATAATTCAAACGTTAGTCGACGATCACGAATTGATTATTCGCATCATCAGACAAGAAATTATTCCAGCAGCAGACAAATATAAAGACCTTGGAACAGTCGATTTTGTTACTGATTTAATGGAACAACATGAAAAAATGGCTTGGATGCATAGAGCATTTTTAGCATAACAATCTCTATGTATTATAAAATGAACTTAGGGAACTCAACGAAGCTTGGGCTAAGAGCAAATGTGAAATTTAAGGCTTCGTTGAGCTTTTTTACAATAATTGAACGGTAGTGAAAATCTTACATTTTACCATAATTATAATTGCATTTCTTGTAGTTGTTTCGTGCAACAACGAGTCGAAGAACGTAGAGCCATCAACGGTAACTGTTACGGATAAAGCAGCTATTATTAAAGATACTTTTATTGAAATAGATAAACCTATTCAAAATAAAATAAAACATATTAGGTCGTGTGAATCTATTGCAAAAGAAATTTTAATAACATCCGATAGATTTAAGCAAATCACCAAAGGGCTGAACGAAGCAATTGTTAGAAATGGCGGTCAATCGTATGGTGTTAGTTTGGAAAAAAGTCCTAATCCCCAAAAAGATAAGGCTTGGAGCTATTCTAAAACATATGAGTTTCTCATTTATGAGAAATATCGTGATAGACAGCTAAATTCATTTCGTTTTTCATTTAATCCTAAGACAAAAAGGCTTTACGAATACGATCCAATTTCCGATAAATTTAAACCAATAGCTTTCGATAAGCAACTCTTAAATCAATTCGATTCGGCTATAAAACAGAATAGAAAAAACTCGAAAACTTTACAATAATGAACGAATATCGCATAGTAAAAAAGGAAATAATAAGAGCCAAGGTTGTCAATGAAGTTGCGTTTCATATTCAACGTAAATGCCTGTGGTTTTGGATTCCAACCTTTGAATATTTCCTAAATAGTCATGATTTAGACTATAATACGCATCATTCAAGTAAACCACGATCGATTGCATTTGTTGGTAGATTTTTGTCGAAATACAAGACCCTTGACGAATGTAATAGACATTTGGAAAATATCAAAAATCCCTGTGTCGAATATTATCATCATTATAAATTAATCAAAATTATCAGACATGGGAATGAAGATATATTTATCTCAAAATATCTTGGACGTTTAGGCTTTTGGTCAATCGATAGAAAATATGGATTTGAATATAGTGCCGATATTGATATGCTTAAAAACGAAATCGACAAAATGGTAAAACCCCAAAGAATCTCAACATTTATATATTAATAAAGGAATAAAATGAAAACAGACAACATAAAAAAAGTATTGATTGCATTGGATTATAATCCAACAGCACAAAAAGTAGCAGAAGTTGGATATGAATTTGCAAAAAAAATGGGTGCCGAAATTACCATTTTACATGTGCTTAACGACGAAACCGATTTTGCTGCTTTAGGATATTCACCAATAATGGGATATGCCGGATTTGCCGATAACGATTATGCTCATGTGTACGATAACGAAGGCCTAAAAAAGGCTGCAACACAATTTCTCGAAAAATCGAAAAAACATCTTGGTGATACCAGTATTCAAATTCTAGTAAAAGAAGGCGATTATGCCGAAACAATTCTAAAAACGGCAAAATCGATGCATTCAGATGTTATTGTAATTGGAACTCATAGTCGGAAATGGTTGGAAAATACCATTATGGGAAGTGTTACCGAAGAAGTTATGCGTCATAGCACAATTCCACTATTTATAATTCCTACCAAGAAAATGAATTAGAATAAACCCTGTAGCTTATTATATTATCAAGTAAAAACTACCTTCAATGGAAAAGTCTCATAATACACACAAAAATGAATTAACGAATTCTATAACAACAGAAAAAGTTGATTCTGTAAACGAAATTGAACTTCACGAAAAGTTACGTGAATCGGAAATTCGTTATCGTCGATTATTTGAAACAGCAAAAGACGGAATACTTATTCTTGATTTTGAAACTGGCGAAATTGTCGATGCAAATCCATTTATTGTAAAGTTGATAGATTTACCCGAAGACGTTGTGATTGGTAAGAAATTATCGGATATCGGACTGTTTAGTAATATTGAAGAATCGGAACTTGCATTTCTTGCATTGAAAAAAAATGGCTATATCCGATTTGACGATATGCCAATTAAACAACGAAATGGAACAATTAAACAAGTTGAATTTATAAGCAACGTCTATTTGGCCAATAACGCAAAGGTTATTCAATGCAATATTCGCGATATAACAGAACGAAAATTAGCTGAAAAAAAGTTAAAAGAAAGCTTTCAGCTTATACGTAAAATGAATGAAGATCTTATTTTCGTTAATGCGAAAGCCGAAGAATCGGAAAAACTGAAAACTGCCTTTTTGTCGAATATAAGTCATGAAATAAGAACGCCCTTAAATGCAATTATTGGCTTTTCACAATTACTTTTAGAACCCAATATGTCGGTCGAAGATTTCGAAAGGAATATTGCTATTGTTAAAGTAAGTAGTCAACAGCTTTTATCAATCATTAATGATATTATTGATATTTCAAAAATAGAAACTGGTCAATTTCAGCTTACTTCAGAACTTGTTAATGTTAATAATGTGATGACCGAACTCTTTGAATTGTATATACCGAAAGCAGAAAATAAAAAAATACGATTACGATTATCAGGATTACAATCCGATGTTCATACTCATGTTAAAACTGATGGCGAACGCTTAAAACAGGTCGTTAATAGTTTACTGAACAACGCAATAAAATTTACCCAAAACGGAGAAATCGATTTTGGATTTCAACAAAAAGAACATTTTGTGGAATTTTATATAAAAGATAGTGGCATTGGAATTACGAAGGAAAATCACAAACTTATTTTTAATCATTTCCGGCAAGTTGATGCAAAAAATCATGAAATAATAGGTGGAAATGGTTTGGGATTATCAATTGCAAAAGCCTTGGTCGAAAAGATGGGAGGAACAATTTCTGTTAGTTCAGAATTGGCTAAAGGTTCAACCTTTATATTTACGATTCCTAATACAAAGTAATTTTGAAAAACGTAATTACATATCTATCAATTATTGTCTTTCTGATTGGATTTACAACGACATCCTATGGTCAAAAAAACGATAGAAAAATAAGTAAAGCAAAAAAAAGTTTAAAAGAAGCTAGAAACGATGAAATTAATGCCGATGAAGCATTGATGGTTGCTCAAGTTGATTCTGTTGTGCAACACGAAAAACTCAAAAAGGAGTTGGCTGATAAAATTGCTGCTCAGAAGAAAAAGTCTCAGAATTCTAAACAAATTCCAGAAAAGAAAAAATAAGATTAGCAAATACTACGATGAACGAAAATAACCTAAAAAAATTAAGCAAACATGGTCAATCTATTTGGCTCGACTATATACGCCGCGATATGCTTGAAAACGGAACGCTTAAAAAAATGATTGAAGACGATGATGTAAAAGGCATGACTTCCAATCCATCCATTTTCGAAATGGCAATTGCCGAAAGTACAATTTACGATAGTGAAATTCATAAGCTTGCACATAAAAAAATGGATAAAATGGCTATATATGAAGCTATAACACAGCAAGATGTTCAAAAAGCTGCCGATGAATTTTTGACGATATATAAAAATTCGAAAGGTCACGATGGTTATGTTAGTTTAGAGGTAAATCCTTATTTGGCACACAATACCATCGGAACCGTTGAGGAAGCTCGTCGATTATGGATTGCAGTCGATAGACCAAATGTTCTGATAAAAGTGCCTGCTACCGTGGAGGGATTACTGGCTATTAGACAACTTATTAGTGAAGGAATAAATGTGAATGTAACGTTACTCTTTAGTTTAACTCGCTACAAACAAGTTATAGAAGCCTATATCGCCGGTCTTGAGGATCGTGTTGCGCAAGGGAAATCAATTCATAAGATTGCCTCAGTAGCTAGTTTCTTTTTGAGTAGAATTGATGCTGCAGTCGATCCCAAAGAATCCGAATTTGTTGCAAAAGGTGGTGAACAAGCACTTTTTGCCGAAAATATTCGTGGACTAGTAGCCATTTCGAGTGCTAAAGTGGCGTATAAACTTTATAAAGAATTATTCGATAGTGAACAGTTTATGAAACTTGTTCGTCAAGGTGCAGTACCTCAAAGATTATTGTGGGCAAGTACCAAAACCAAAAATCCAGACTATAGTGATGTGAAATATGTTGATGCACTTATTGGGCGAAATACCATAAATACTATGCCTCTCGAAACGCTCGAAGCATTCCGGGATCATGGGGATCCTGCGTCTCGATTAGATGATCATTTAGAAAAAGCACATTTTGTGTTATCGGAATTACCCGATGTTGGGATTGATTTAACAGAAATTACCACAAAACTCGAAAACGATGGCGTTGAGAAATTCAAAGTGTCATTCGATAAATTGTTGGAAGCAATAACGGAAAAGATTTCACATAAATAATTTGTAATAAACTCTGACCCTTCGACAGGCTCAGGGTGACAACCGAGCATGCGAGCACAAAGAAGTTAGTCGCTAATACGATAGTCATGCTGAGCTTGTCGAAGCATCAGAGTTTACGTTTCTTTTAATAAAATAAACATCAATTATCATGAAAATTACCCCAAACTCAATAAAACCTGTTTATAGTTCCTTATCCAAAGATAGTGATGGATTCGATTCGTTAGTTGAATTGGCGCTTGATTTGCAATGGGCTTGGAGTCATGCCGATGACGAAGTTTGGCAACAACTCGATGCTGAATTATGGGACAGAACTCATAATCCATGGGTTGTGTTGCAAACTATTTCGAGAGACCAGTTTCAAAAAGTAATGTCAAATCCCGATTTTCGAGAAAAGGTAACTAAACTCATTCAATCGAAAAAGCAAGTAGATAAAGATTCAGCATGGTATCAACAAAAGTATCAAAAGTCACCATTAAACTGCGTTGCTTATTTTAGTTTAGAATTTATGTTAAGTGAAGCTCTCCCGATTTATTCCGGTGGTTTAGGAAATGTTGCTGGCGATCAATTGAAAGCTGCGAGCGATTTGGGTTTGCCTGCAATTGGAATAGGTCTATTATATCAACAAGGATATTTCCATCAACAAATAGATAAAGATGGCGTTCAACAAGCTCTCTATCCATATAATGATCCAGGACAATTACCAATTACACCACTGCGATATGCAAATGGTGAATGGTTGCGTTTAGAAATTGTATTACCTGCTTTTTCATTATGGTTGCGAGCATGGCAAGTTCAGGTTGGTAAAGTAAAACTCTATTTATTAGATAGCAACGATGCAGCAAACTTTCCTGCTCATAGAGGTATTACCAGCGAATTGTATGGAGGTGGATCGGAACTCCGATTGAAACAAGAAATGGTTCTTGGACTCGGTGGATGGAGACTTTTACAAGCACTTGGAATAAAACCCGAGGTCTGTCATCTAAACGAAGGACATGCCGCATTTGCTATTTTGGAACGTGCGCATTGTTTTATGAAAGAATCAGGACAGTCTTTTGAAGTTGCTCTTGCTGCTACAAGGGTTGGTAATCTGTTTACCACACATACTGCCGTTGAGGCTGGCTTTGATTGTTTTTCACCATCACTGATTGAACAATATTTTAGCGTTTATGCAAAAGAAAAACTTGGCATTTCATCTCAGCAATTTTTGGCACTTGGTCGTAAACATTCAAATGACGAAACCGAAAAATTCAATATGGCATATTTGGCTATTCATGGGAGTGGAGCTATCAATGGCGTTAGTCTTCTTCACGGAAAAGTGAGCCGTCATTTGTTTGAACCATTATTTCCCCAATGGCCAACAACCGAAATACCGGTTGGTCATATAACTAATGGTGTTCACATGCCTACTTGGGATTCGAAAGAAGCTGATGTTATTTGGACCGAATCGTGTGGCAAAGATCGTTGGTTGGGCTTAAGTGATACGCTTGATAAAGATATCCGTAAGATTTCTGACGAACGTCTTTGGGAAATGAGAACCAATGCAAACAAGGTGCTAATTGAATTTGCCCGCGAGCATTTTTTGAAACAATTACAGAGTACTGGTCATTCTGCTGAATCGTATGAACGAGCAAAAAATATTTTCGATCCTAATGTTTTAACAATAGGGTTTGCACGAAGATTTGCTTCGTATAAACGACCAAATTTGTTGCTTCATGATCCAGAACGCCTGCTTCGAATATTAACAAATTCCAAATTTCCTGTTCAGCTGGTTTTGTCAGGGAAAGCACATCCAGCCGATAAAAACGGAAAGGATTTAATAAAAGAATGGGTTCATTTTATTCGACAAAATTATATCCATTCACACATCGTTTTTTTAGTCGATTACGATATGCACGTTTCCGAACATTTGGTGCAAGGTGTTGATTTATGGATAAATACACCTCGTCGACCATGGGAAGCCTGCGGAACGAGTGGAATGAAAGTGTTGGTTAATGGTGGCATAAATCTTTCGGTGCTCGATGGCTGGTGGGCCGAAGCTTACAAACCCGAATTGGGTTGGGCAATAGGCGATGGTCAAGAACATGGTGACGATGCCAATTGGGATGCCATTGAAGCCGAACAATTATACACAATACTGGAACAAGAAGTGGTTCCCGAATTTTATAATCGCAACGAAAAAGGTATTCCTACGCAATGGATTTCGCGAATGCGTGAAAGTATGGCTCAATTAACTCCACGATTCTCTGCCGATCGTTCCGTTCGTGAATATACCGAACAACATTATATTCCAGCAGCAATAGCTTATACCGAACGTTCTGCAAATAATGGGGAAAAGGGAAAGCAAATAGTTGAAAGAATACAATTATTACAACAGCATTGGAATACAATGCAATTTGGCGAGGTAACTATAAATACCATTGCCAATCAGCATACCTTTACTATTCAGCTATTCTTGAATACCGTTGACCAAAACCTCATACAAGTTGAACTTTTTGCTAATGGCAAAAACGGAGAAGCACCAATTATTGTAAAAATGTTGCATCGAGAGGAAAAAGGCGGTTTGAATAATGAACATCTTTTTACTGCAATAGTATCGACTGATTGTCCATCTTCAGATTTTACCGCAAGGGTAGTTCCTCATTTTGAGGGTGTTTCTGTTCCTTTGGAAGCGAATTTAATTCTTTGGCAACGATGAAAGCCTCACTCCCAGACCCTCTCCAACGCTTCGACTCTGCTCAGCGACCAGAGAGGGGAGCAACAGCCAACTCCTCCATGTTTCGGACACCTTCCTAAAAGGGAGGAATTTGCCAATTGCAAGGCTGTTAAAGTCTCTCTCCTTTGGAGAGAGATTTAGAAAGAGGCCTTTATAACTAAAAATTCACAACTCAAAACTAATTACCATGAATTCACTCATAAAACCATTAACACCCGAAAAATTGCAAAAAATACATGCTTATTGGCGTGCTGCAAATTATCTTTCTGTCGGTCAACTCTATCTTCGCGATAATCCTTTGCTTCGAGAACCACTGCAACTATCGCATATTAAGGCTATGTTGCTTGGCCATTGGGGAACTACGCCGGGACAAAATTTTATCTATGTGCATCTCAATCGTATAATCAAAAAATACGATTTAGATATGATATATATTTCTGGTCCTGGTCATGGTGGTCCTGCTTTGGTGGGTAATACTTATTTGGAAGGAACGTACAGCGAAGTGTATCCGAATATTTCGCAAGATGAAAATGGATTAAAAAAACTCTTCACACAGTTTTCGTTTCCGGGTGGAATTCCCAGTCATGTATCGCCCGAATGTCCTGGTTCTATTCACGAAGGTGGGGAATTGGGTTATTCGCTCAGTCATGCATTTGGAGCCGTTTTCGATAATCCCAATTTGATTGTTGCCTGTGTTATTGGCGATGGCGAAGCCGAAACCGGTCCACTAGCAACCGCATGGCATTCTAATAAATTTTTGAATCCAATTACCGATGGAGTTGTGTTGCCAATTTTGCATCTCAATGGTTATAAAATTGCCAATCCAACACTTTTAGCTCGTATTCCTCACGAAGAATTGGAAGAATTACTTCATGGCTACGGCTGGACACCTTATTTTGTTGAAGGCGATAATCCTGAAGATATGCATCAATTAATGGCATTGGCATTAGATGAAATTGTAAAAGACATAAATCAAATAAAGTTTAATGCACAAGGACAAGATATCAAAGATTTGACGCGACCACGTTGGCCTATGATTGTTCTAAAATCGCCCAAAGGTTGGACTGGTCCAAAAGAAGTTGACGGACTTAAAATCGAAGGTACGTTCCGTGCACATCAAATACCATTATTGGTCGATGCTGATCATCCAACACATTTAAAAATGCTCGAAGAATGGATGAAAAGTTATAAACCAGAAGAATTGTTCGACGAAAACGGTCGACTCTTTCCTGAATTGGCCGATTTAGCTCCAAAAGGCATTAAAAGAATGGGTGCAAATCCACATGCAAATGGAGGTTTGTTGTTGGAAGATTTAAGGTTACCCAATTTTAGAAATTTCGAAGTTATGGTTCCATCGCCAGGTGGTGTTCAAGCTGCAGATATTCACGAGTTAGGGAAATTTCTTCGCGATGTTGTAGTCCTCAATGAAGAGCAACGCAATTTCCGAATATTTGGTCCCGACGAAACACTTTCGAACCGATTAAACGCAGTATTCGAAGTTACCAATAGACAATGGAATGCAGAAACCGTAAAAGGCGATGAATTTCTAGCTTTCGATGGTCGAGTAATGGAAATGTTGAGCGAACATCAATGCGAAGGTTGGCTCGAAGGTTATTTGTTAACTGGTCGACATGGCTTATTTAATTGCTACGAAGCATTTATTCATATCATCGATTCGATGTTTAATCAACATGCTAAATGGTTGAAAGTATGTAACGAAATACCTTGGCGTAAGAAAATAGCATCGCTCAATTATTTACTGGCATCACATGTCTGGCAACAGGCTCATAACGGATTTACGCATCAAGATCCAGGATTTTTAGATCATGTGGTAAATAAAAAATCGTCGATTGTACGAGTGTATCTTCCACCCGATGCAAACTGTTTGCTATCGGTTTGGGATCATTGTTTACGAAGTCGAAATTATGTAAATGTTGTAGTTGCGGGAAAATATCAGGCTCCACAATGGTTAACCATGGATCAGGCAGTTGAACATTGTACCAAAGGAATTGATAAATGGCATTGGGCTAGTAACGATGGTGGAATGGATCCAGATATTGTGATGGCATGCTGTGGCGATGTTCCAACGCTCGAAACTTTAGCAGCAGTTTCAATTCTTCGCGAACATCTTCCCGATGTGAAAATTCGTGTGATAAATGTAGTCGATTTAATGAAATTGGAACCGTCTTCGGAGCATCCACATGGTTTGACTGAAGATGCTTTCGATGCATTATTTACCGTTGATAAACCAATTGTGTTTGCCTTTCATGGTTATCCTTGGCTTATTCATCGTTTAACCTACCGACGTTCAAATCACGAGAATATGCATGTTCGTGGCTATAAAGAAGAAGGGACAATTACAACTTATTTCGACATGACGGTTATGAACGATCTCGATCGATTCCATCTTGTAATCGATGCCGTATATCGACTTCCCAATTCCGATGGAACAGGAACAAAACTTATTCAATTGATGAAAGATAAACTCGTTGAGCACAAAGCTTATATTACAACCTACGGCACCGATATGCCCGAAATTCTGAATTGGAAATGGAAACAAGCGTAATTGAACTATAATTTTATAATTTATGAATTTGCAAGAACTTATAAAAACCGCAAACATGTTGGTTGCGGATAATAAAGGCATTTTGGCAATTGATGAAAGTAGTTCAACTTGTAATAAACGATTTGCTGCATTGGGTATTCCTCAAAACGAGGAAATCCGACGTGCTTATCGCGAAATGATTGTGACTACACCAAATCTTTCTGATAGCATTAGCGGTTTGATTCTTTATGACGAGACTATCCGTCAACAAAAAAGAGATGGAACTCCATTCACAAAAATCATCATCGATGCTGGAATAATTCTAGGAATAAAAGTGGATGTCGGTGCTAAAGATATGGCTGGTCATCTTGGCGAAAAAAGTACCGAAGGTTTGGACGGATTGCACGAACGACTTACAGAATATCATAAAATGGGTGCACGTTTTGCCAAATGGCGTGCTGTCATAACTTTGGGAAATGGCATTCCAAGTAGAGCTTGCATTGAGGCAAATGCACATTCTTTAGCACGTTATGCCTCTATTTGTCAAGATGTTGGACTCGTTCCAATTGTTGAGCCAGAAGTGCTAATGGCTGGCGATCATTTTATGAATCGCTGTAGCAAGGTTACCGAGGAGGTTTTACATACGGTTTTCGAACAACTGTATCTTCAGGATGTGAAACTCGAAGGCATGATTCTAAAACCAAATATGATACTTCCAGGTTTGAGTTGTTCAAGCCAAGAAACGAATGATGAAATTGCTGATGCCACAGTTGAATGTCTTTTAAAAGTTGTTCCAGCAGCTGTTCCGGGTATAGCTTTTTTGTCGGGTGGTCAATCGGCAGAGTTAGCAACCACACGTTTGAATGAAATGAATATTCGTTTCAAGTCGCGATTACCATGGGAGTTATCGTTTTCGTTTGCCCGAGCTATTCAACAGCCAGCTTTGGAAATGTGGAAAGGAAAGAACGAAAATGTATTACTTGCACAGCAAATTCTGTATCATCGAGCTAAATGTAATCAGGCAGCACGACTAGGAGAATATAATGCTTCAATGGAAACAATACTTTATTAAATATTGAACTTATTATGAAAGGAATATCCATGTAAGTAGGGCTTACTGAAAAACATAGATATAATTGAATTAGAGAAATATATTAGAATAAAGGAGATGTAATGTGTAAGCATTAATCGAGAAAAGGTCAAAAAGTTGTGTGCTTTGAAATACAAAAGTAGAATCGAGTGAATTAAGTATCACAATTTTAGCTTTTTGTGGGAATTTCCTGAAAGACTTATGGCTAAAAGTCCGTACTACTTTGCAATAATGGTATTTTAAAATAACGTTCTATTGCTGTTTAATCATCTTTCATAACTTCAAAACCCGAAACGACATCAAACAATTCTTCGTCAATGGAGCTTTGGCGTAAACTATGAAATTGATGACTGAGTTCATCCAACAATTCGTCAATGTTTTTTTCGGCACGTTGCATAGCGGCTAAACGGCTTGCGTTTTCGCTAGCCAGAGATTCAGCACATGCTTTATAAAGTGATGTAAAAAGATAGGCATGAATTAATGCCAATAAAGTTGGCTTTTCAGCTCCGATAACCTGAGGAATTAGCTTTGTTGGCCAAGAAAGTACGGTAAGAGATTGTCTCCATGTTTCATCTAAAGGAAATAAACGCTGAATCGTAGGTTTATAATCGGCGGCTGACAGTGGTTGATTATGAAAAACATAAACCTCATTTTTTATGTCATCATTAAAAAGCTCTTCGCTTTGAGCTAATATTTGTTGTATTAGAGCTGTAATTGCGTGTACAGAGCTAGGAACGTTGAATAGTTTTGAGGTATTATATCCAATATCCGAGAGCAATAATTGAACACGTTCGCCAACTGCCCATATTTCTTTTCTGCCTGATAAGCCTTGCAATGATTGAGATACAAATTCGGTAAGCGAATCGTTAAATTGCCCCACCAATCCTTGATCTGAACCAAAAACAATTGCACAAATTACGTTCTCGTTGTTCGCTTTAGGTTCATTATTTTTGATTAAGGAATTGATTTTTTCTTGTTTAAAGTAGGCGATAATGCCCAAAGAAACTGTGCGATAATAATCTACAAGAGAACTTACAGCCGTTTCGTATTGACCAATATTAGAAGCTGCAACTGCTTTCATAGTTCGAACCACCGATTTTAGATCTTCGGCTCCGCTCAATTTTCTGCGTAAGCTTTCAAGTGTATCCATTATTTATCATTTTGGTCATCTTCAGGTTTTTCCTGAAAAGGCATAACAGTGTTTTTAGCTATTTTTAAAATTGCTTCGCGATCGGAATCGTCTAACTCTTTATCAGAGAATAAGCGTTTCCCGATATCAGCTGGAAGTTCAGCGTTTATTTTCCGCAATGCTAGTTCTGCTTCCTGCATTTTGATAATGGGTACAGTATCGAAAAGTTCGGCTGTTAATGCAAGCAAAACCACTATTTGTTCTGGTACCGACATGGGCTGAAGTTCCTGTTGCTTGAAACAAATGCGTATTCGTTTCCCATGTTCTATGATTTTGCGAGTATCTGGATCCATACGAGTTCCGAAACGTGAAAATGTTTCCAATTCTTCAAATTGTGCATAGGCAAGTTTGAGATTGCCTGTTATAGAACGATAGGCTGGTAATTGGGCTTTGCTACCAACACGCGAAACCGATTTACCAACATCAACTGCAGGTAAAATTCCTAATTCAAACAGTTTGGGCGATAGATAAATTTGTCCATCGGTAATAGATATAAGGTTTGTAGGAATATAGGCAGAAATATTTTGAGCTTCAGTCTCAATTATTGGCAAAGCTGTAAGCGAGCCACCTTTGAGTTTTTCGTTAAGATGTGTGGCTCGTTCCAATAATCTTGAGTGAATATAAAAAATATCACCAGGAAATGCTTCTCGTCCGGGTGGTCTTCTTAACAAAAGAGAAAGTTCGCGGTACGCACGAGCGTGATTTGTAAGGTCGTCATACACAATGAGAACGTCGCGACCTTGTTCCATAAAATATTCAGCAATACTAGTGGCAGCATATGGTGCAATATATTTTAACCCTGGTGCATTGTTTCCTTCGGTTGCAACCACAACGGTATATTCCATTGCTCCTTTTTCTTCGAGGTTTGCAATTACTTTCGCAATCGACGATGCTCGTTGCCCAATGGCACAATAAATACAAATAACATTTTTATCTCGTTGATTAAGAATAGCATCAATAGCAATGGCTGTTTTGCCCGTTTGTCGGTCGCCTAAAATCAACTCTCGTTGTCCACGACCTATTGGTATTAGTGCATCAATTACTTTTAAACCTGTTTGCATAGGAACCGAAACAGTAGCACGATCCATAATTGCATGTGCTGGACGTTCGATAGGCAGGCGTTGCTTAAAGGTTATGGCATTTTTGCCATCCATGGGTTCGCCCAATGGATTTATAACTCTGCCAATTAACGCATTATCCACCGGAATATCCATTACACGTCCTGTTCGTTCTACCTCGTCACCAGCATTTAAAAGCGAATCTTCGCCCAATAATATTGCACCAATTTCGTGTTCATCAATATTGTAGGCAATGCCAAATAAACCGTTCGGAAATTTCAATAATTCTTCGAATCCAACACCCGGCAAACCAGAAATCTTAACGATTCCTGCCGATACACTGATAACGGTTCCGATTTCGCGTGGTACAAAAGAAAAGGTATAATTTTCTCTAACCTTTTCCAGATTCTCGAAAGTACTGTTTATCGTTTTAGTAAATTGGGTTATTGACATGATGTTACATTGAAAGATGAAAATTAAATGTCGTTATATTTTTGTTTTAGAATTACATATTTAATTCTGTTCTCGGCACTTCAATTGGGTCAATTTCAGGTACAGTTATAGGAGACTCTTTCGGCTCTTCCTTTAGTCTTTTTTCGGGTGCAGAAAATGGATGTTCTACCGGCACTTTTATTAACGGTACTTCCTTTGGTATTTTTCTTGTCTCGTTTTTCATAGATTTTGATTTAGTGTTTCTGAAATATCTTTTTGAAGTGAATTGAGGTATTCCGAAATGTTCCATGATATTTTATATCCGTTTGCGATAAGTTCAATACCACTGATAATTTCGGCTGCAGTTTTACAATGGAATTGCGTTTCGGTAGCAAGTATTTCATTCACCGCATTTTTAATTTCTGTTTGTTGCTTTTTGGGTAAGTCAAAGGCAGTTTGCACAAGAATAACATTTGAACCCGATTTGAAAGCATCTATGAATTTCTTCTTATCTTCTTTTTTCAAATCATATAAACGCTTGATAAAGATGGTTACCGATTGTTCTTCTAAACTTTCCGTAGCAAGGTCGGCAAGTGTTTTTCGAGCTATGGCAAAAACTTCATGTTGTGTCTTTTGTGCAATATCGTGTTTCAAGTTTTCTTGCATCTCTTTCAAAGATTTGTCGAGTTTAGAGCGTAACTCAGTTGCTTCATTTCTTGCTGCTTCAAGGAGTTTTTGCTTTTCTTCATTGGTTTCGGCAATAGCTTTATCCATAAGCTTCTTCTTTTCTTTATCGAATGACTCATTTTTTTTACTGAATTCAGCCTGTTCTTTTTTTGCCATAGCATCTTTTGCTTCGGCGTCTTTTATTTGCCCTGCTATTTTTTTTTCGCGTTCGTCAATAGCTGTAAGCACGGGCTTATAAAGGAACAGCTTAAGTAACCACACCAATACGATGAAGTTAACTATCTGGGCTATTACGGTGAACCAATTGATTTGCATTTTCTTTCGTTTTATTATTTAATAATAAAATTCCAAAAAGGATTGGCGAAGATGAGAATCATCGAAACCACAAAACAGTATATTGCTGTTGACTCAATCATAGCCAAACCCACAAACAATGTTCTCGTAATTGTTGGTGCAGCATCTGGCTGCTGTGCAATAGAACCTAATGCTGTTGCGACAGCTTTTCCTTCGCTTAGCGCGGGGAACATACATCCGATTCCGGTTGCGAACCCTGCAGTAACGATTGACGCTACTGCAATTATTGATACATTGTCCATTTTTTATTCTCCTTATTAATTATTGTTTCATTTATTTGCCTCAAGTATAAACACAGCTATTTGTTTGTTCATATTCGAAATGGGGGTTGCTATTCTCAATTGTGGTAAACCCGAAATTACTTTCTGATCTTTTATGTTGATGTAATCGACATTTTGTGTCCCTTCATCTTTTTTATCAGTTGAAATTTCAACTCTAGAATTTTCAGTGGTAATAAGTTGCAGTTTTACAATGCCGTTTGTTTTAATAAACTCATTGAAATACTGATTAATTTGATCTTTATTTCCCCTTAGTAATTCACTTCGTATAGCCCATGAAAAAGTTTTTGCCGTTAATTGCATTTGGACTGCATTCAAACTATCAAGCCTCATTTCATAACTGGTAATAATCCCAATTTTTTCTTTCTCCATTTTTCTTTCAAGAAAATATATTTTCCAATAATTCCATAGTAAGACACTGATAATGATTACTATTAAAACTAAATAATACTTTGATCTGTGGAAGAAATGTTCTGATTTGTTATCTGCTGATTTCATGTTACTCCTTTTTAGTTGCCATTTTTTTCTTATCCAATGATTTTCCATCCTGCACTGCGGCGGCAATGTAAACTGTTGCCAATATGCTAAATATGTATGCTTGTACCATACCTGTAAGCAGGCCAAGTGTTTTCATTACAATTGGGAATATAAAAGGTGTTATGCTTAATAAAATAGCCACAATTAATCCGCCACTCATCATGTTGCCAAACAATCTCACCGCTAAAGCCAATGTTCGAGTCATTTCACTAATAAGATTAAATGGCAACATAATAAACGTTGGTTTTACGTATGTTTTCAAGTAACCCATTATCCCTGTTTTTGCAATACCAAAATAGGGTACAGCTAAAAACACACTAATAGCAAGTGCTGTTGTTGTGGAGAGCGAACCCGTTGGTGGCTCATACCAAGGTAATACGATTAGAATATTCGAAACAACAATAAACAGGAACAGAGAGCCGATGAAACCAATATAATATTTGGGATTTTTCAAGCCTATATCTTCTATCTGATTGTTTATGCCCATTACCAGCATTTCAAGAATACATTGCCAACGTGAAATATGGATGCCAGTTTTGAGTTTTCGGGTAATAAAAGCTGAAGCAATTACCAAAAGAATTATAATTGCCCATGTCGTAACAATGGTGAGGTTTATGGTAATAAATCCATATTGAAAAAAAATAGTTTCGTCGGGACTAAGCTTCATGATAAACCTCCTCTTCTATTTGCTTTTTGTCAATTACTTTTGTGAAATATGTAACAACGAAACGAGCAATAAAAAAGCCAATTGCACAAACAATTAGACTTTGCCAACCTCCTCGAGAGATGTAGTAAAAAACTAATAATACAATACTTATGCGTAAAAAGAAACTGATAAAAAACCATAGTGCCGGTATTTTTGCAGTAACAGCTTTTTTAACGGTAAACCATAGTCCACCAAAGAAAACCATTCCTAGTAACAAACCTACTACGCAAGAAAAAATCATATATGAAATCTCATTCATCGTCATTACTTTCATTTATTTCTTTATGTTCTTTGTTTACCCAGCGCCATGCAATAAGGCAACCAGCAATTAATCCTAATATCAAACCAGTTAATGTCCATGAAAATGTTTCGGGGTACTTTTTGTCCAACCATACGCCTAATGCTGCACCCAATAATGTAGGAACTACAATAGTCCAACCAACGATTCCCATCATGCCTAAACCAAACCAAACACTTTTTTTATCGTTCAGCAGAGCTTTCAATTTGCGTTTGGCTTTTTCTTCTACTTTTTTGCTAAAATCAGTAGTTATCATCTTTATGCTTTTTAAATTATTATTCAAGATCCTTCGACAAGCTCAGGGTGACAATCGAGCTTATAAATTCGAAGAATTAATAGTAGCTTGTCTGTCATGCTGAGCTTGTCGAAGCATCTGTTTACTTGTGTGAGACTTTCCATTCATGACAATTTCGTATTACACCAAAGTGAAATATAAATCATTGTGATATTATCAGTATTTTGCATCATTATTCTTTTTGAAATTTCTTTATAGTATTTAAAAATCCGCTTTCCATCTTTGCCATTGAAGAACGAATGTCTTTTTCAATTTCGTCCAAATTCTTATATTCATTTTCGATCGATTCATGTAGTTTCCCAAGGTCTGTTCCTCCAAAAGCATTTCGCACCGATAGCATTACCTGATTTCCAGCTTTTATTAAAATACCTTCGTCAACAGCTAAGTAATGTTTACTGCTCGATTCGGTTTCGTAAGAGAAAATACTTGGAACAATTGCAGCAACACAATCGAGTCGTTGTGGCAATAATCCAAAAGAACCTTCGCTTGTTTCGGCAACTATGCTGCTGATATTTTTTATTTCAGCGAAAATGCGGTAAGGCAAAAGTATTTTTAAGTCCATGGCTTTTCTATTTTTCTATTGTTTGCTTTTCGGGAATTTTTCCTGACTTATCTTTTGATGTCGTATTTGATTTGTCCGTTTTTTCTTTGCTATCTCCTTTTTTCTTTGCTTCATCTATTGTTCCAATCATATAAAAAGCACTTTCTGGATAATCCTTAAATTCGTCAGTAAGTATGCGTTCGCAGCCGTTAAGGGCATCTTCCAAACTAACTTCTTTCCCCTTCATGCCACTGAATTGTTCAGTGGTGAAAAATGGTTGGGTCAGAAAACGTTCTAAACGCCTGGCACGATTCACAACATTGCGGTCGTCGACCGATAATTGTTCCAACCCTAGCATTGCTATAATATCTTTTAGTTCTTCGTATTGTGAGAGTGTTTGCCGTATTTCCTGTGCTAGTTTATAATGCCTTTCGCCAATAATTCCAGGTGTTGCCATTTTTGAATTCGATTGTAACAAATCAATGGCCGGATACAGTCCTTCGCTCGCTTTTTTTCGTGAAAGTACAATAGATGCTGAAAGATGCGAAAACGTATGCACAGCTGCAGGATCGGTTAAATCATCGGCTGGAACATAAACAGCCTGTATCGAAGTAATTGATCCTGCATCGGTATTGGCAATTCGTTCCTCTAATTTGGACAATTCTGTTCCCAAAGTTGGTTGATAACCCAAACGAGAAGGCATTTGCCCCATTAAACCCGATACTTCCATACCAGCCTGAATAAAACGGAAAATATTATCGATAAGTAACAATACATCACGATGTTCATCATCACGAAAGTATTCGGCCATAGTTAAGGCTGCATGACCAACACGAAAACGAGCTCCAGGTGGTTCGTTCATTTGACCAAATAACATTACCATATTTTCGAGAACGCCCGCTTCTTTCATATCATGATACAATTCATGTCCTTCGCGACAACGTTCACCAATTCCACAAAACATGCTTACACCATTGTTGTGTCCAACCATATTGTGAATCATCTCGGTAAGTAAAACTGTTTTACCTACACCAGCTCCTCCAAACAAACCTGCTTTTCCGCCACGTTCCAAAGGTATTAGCACATCAATTGCCTTAATACCAGTTACAAAAACCTCCGATTTCGTCGAACGTTTTACTAATGGCGGTGGTATTTGATGTATATTACGTCTTTCCATTTTTGTTGATAATGGTTTATCATAGTCAATGGTATTTCCAAAAACATCGAACATTCGGCCCATAATGTCTTTTCCAACGGGAACTGTAATTTGGTCTCCATTGGTTTCTACCATCATACCTCTTGCTAAACCTTGGGTTGGTGTTAATGCTATACCCCTTATGCGGTTAGAATCGAGTTGTGTTAAAACTTCGATTGCTATTTCGTTATCCTTACCTGTGTGAAGCAAGGTGTAAATGGGAGGTATATTCTTTTCGAACAAAACATCAACAACACTACCTCGGACTGAAATAATTTTACCCGAATTACCCGGATTGTTGCTATGTTTTTGAACTTTTCCCATTTTAAAAATCTAAATATTGAATCAGCTTCCTTATTTATCTAAAAGCCATTTTTTTGCTGTTTCTAATTCATCATTTTTAAAAATCCGTAACTCACAAGTCATCAGATGACCAAAGAATTTTGCAACAGAATTTATCATTTCATGATCAGAGACTAAAGCAATTCGATCCCATGCTGAAAGATGTTTCAATCCAATCTTAGCATCATCGAACATAGCACTCATATCAAATCCTGTAAAATTGTTCCCAAGCTGATAGAGCACTCTGATTTTTTTATTGGCTTTCAATTTTTCTTCCAAAGCAGGAATTAAAACCGTTTCGTAATCTGTTCCAGTTATTTTTCCTTCCGCTGAAATGCCAACAACATTTTCAGGTAAATCATTCATTATTTTTATCATGATAATTGATTTATTATAAAGAAGAAAGGTCTGCAACTTTAGGAAGAATCGTTTTATATAACTTTTGAAAAGAGTTATATTATTCCCATATTTGAGAATATTACTATTTTCCCAATTATGGAAAATAGACGTAACTATGTAATAGTAAAGCACTCTGTTATTTTACGTCTTGCTTTAAACTGGTTTCGTAAACACCACTCAAACAAGCTATTATTGCTTCAATCACCCGTTTCGATTCATTCGGATCACGCACCTTTATCGATAAAACGCCTGCTTCTTTAGCAGGATAATCGTTTCCACCAGGGAAAATGGCATCGCCGATAAAAATCATATCGTCGATAGCAATGCCCAGATTTTCTTGCAGTTTTTTAATTCCATAGGCTTTATCAATGCCGGGTTTGGTAATATCAACCGAAGTTGTGCCACCCAGTCGCACAGAAAATTCAGGAATAAGCTTATCGAGAATAGCTTTGATTTTCTTACGTTTCGCGAAATCGGCATCCCATTTTTTCTTTTCTTCTAATGGTGCATGTTGGCCTAATGCAGAATAGGTAATCTGGCTTCCACGGTCCTCAATTATTTCCCCCCATAGCTTTTTTTCTTTAAAACCAGTATCATCTAATGCTTTTGTTAGTGAAGCGATAATTTTTTTCTTTTCGACATCGGTAAAATCTTCTGAATATATCTTTTCCCAATCTCCAGCATCGTATTTGTAGAATTTAGTTCCACAGGTTGGAAGCAGAGATAGATTTTCTAAACATTCGTCATGTGGCAAATTAGATAACACTTGCTTATCAAACTGTGGCCAATCGCCTCCTGAAATTACAGCCACTTTTATGATATCCAAAAGCTTATGAAGCAGCGTTGCCATTTCAGCATCAAGAGACGATTTACTTTCTGCAAGTGTTCCGTCTAAGTCAAAAACTATAAGTCGTTTCATTCTATTTCCAGTATTAAATAATTACATAGGGTATCGCAATTTCCAACAAGGTTACTGCGCTACCCGGATAAAAAGGACAGACTCCAACAGAAGCAGGCAAAAGAAATATATCACCTTTCCCGATGGCATAAACAACATCCTTATGTTCAATCTCTCCTTTGCCTTCGAGACATACCAGTACTCTTGGTGCATCAATTTTTCCAACGGTAAAAGGCGATCGACCTCGTAATCGCCATAGGTTGAAATATTCACATTGAAAAATTTGTTCACGTTGTACTGGCGTTTTCATCTCTATCACAGGCACAATTGGTTTTGTTGCACCCTTTGCAAAATCGATACAGGCAAGCGCTTGATCCACTTGAAGTGTTCGAGCTTTGCCTGTTTTGGCATCCACATGATTCCAATCGTACAATCGAAACGTTATATCACTATTTTGTTGAACTTCAAATACCACGATGTCGCCTCCCAAGGTGTGAACTGTTCCAGCAGGAAGGAAAATGGCATCGCCAGGATTCGGCGTAAAATAAGAGAGTTGGTCTACCACATCATCGTGCATAATTGCCTGACGTAAATTGTCGGCTGTGGCACCTAGCTTTAGACCTGCATAGATGCGACTTTTGTATCCTGCTTCCAATACCACCCATGCCTCGGTTTTACCATGTTCTCCAACAGGGATATAGTCCGTTTGCTGATCTGATGGATGTACCTGCACTGAGAGCATTTCTTGTGCATCAAGGAATTTCATCAGTAAAGGGAACCGACAAAAGTGTCCAGCAAGTTTACCCATCAACGGGACTTGCCAATGCTTCATCAATTGGCTAATGGTTTGTCCCTTGAGTGGACCATTGGCAACATAGCTTGCATGATCTGCACGGTCGCTCAACAACCAGGCTTCACCAATTGGCTCGTTGTCTGGTAAGGGTGTTGTAAGCAGATTTGCTAATCGTCGCCCTCCCCATATCTTATACTGGTAAATTGGTTCGAACCGCAGGGGATATAGTGGTATTTGACTCATTGTATTTTCGGTTGTTATATTGCTCATGTTGGGTATCATAATCATTCCTTTAAAGAGTTTCTATGGGTGTAAAACTGTTGATTAATAAGTATTTATAAAATTATTTTTTATAAAAGCTTGTCTTTTTGTTCCAGAAGCAATTCAATGATTTTATCTAATTTATCCTCTTCAATTGACTTTAACGTTATTGACAAAGCTTCTATCTCTTGTTTTGCATCTTTATTCGTTCTATAATCTTGTTCAGCATGCATCCTGTCGCGTTCGTTTTGCCGGTTTTGAGCCATCATAATTATTGGTGCTGCATAAGCTGCCTGTGTTGAGAAAAGGAGATTAAGTAATATGAAAGGATACACATCCCAATGATACATAAATCCGACAAGGTTTATCCCCATCCAAATAATAACTAACGCTGTTTGTAGTATTATGAATTTCCATGAACCCATACCATTTGCTACCGCATCAGCGACACGACCACCAAAATTTAATGATGCGCGATGTTTCTCATGCCAATTTTTTTGGGTTTCCATTTTTTTTGTCTTGGCAACAATTGCAACCTTATCTGCTTCTTTTGTTTTCATCGTATATTCTTTAAGTGTTATCTTTTATGTTGTTAATCATTTGGTTCACCGTTTTGGCTATCATCCATTCTTCATCAGTATGAATGACACGAACAGTGATTCTTCCTTTGTTTGTTGAAATAACTGGAGCATTAGTTTTATTTTGTTTTTCGTCTATATTAATTCCAAGAAATTCCAATCCTTCGCAAATACGAGAGCGGATTTCTGGTGCATTTTCACCCATTCCACCGCTAAATATCAAGGTGTCCAATCCACCTAATGCTGCGGAAAAGGCACCAATCCATTTTTTTGCCTGATAGCAAAAGAGTTCAACGGTTTCAGCGGCTCTGATATCGTTTTTTTGACTTTCGAGCAAGTCTTGCATATCCGAACTAGTTTCAGAAACGCCAAGCAAACCGCATTCATGATTGATAAGTGTATTGAACTGTTTAGGTGATACTTTTTCTGATTTCATTATGTACCATGCAACGCCTGGATCTAAATCACCAGGTCGAGTACCCATGATGAGTCCACCGGCAGGAGTAAAGCCCATGCTTGTATCAATACTTTTGCCATTATAAACAGCAGCCATACTTGCTCCGCTTCCCAAGTGTGCCAAAATGATACGGCCTTGAGTTGCATCATATCCGGCAATACGAGTTAGTTCTTCCATTAAATAAGAGTATGACAAGCCATGAAAATCATATCGCTGAATTCCTTTTGCATCGAATCGACGTGGAATCGGGAGCAACTTTGCCCTGCGTGGCATGGTTTGGTGAAATGCCGTATCAAAACAAGCTATTTGTGGAATATTTGAATGATGTTGACGAAAAGCCTTTACTAATTCAATTTCCGCAGGCAAATGATCAAGATCATAGGATGTTATGTGGGAAAGTTCTTTCAGTAAGTCTGGAGTTATCAACTCTGGTTCGGAATGTTGCATCCCATGAACAACACGATGTCCTATACCTGTAATTAAAGAAAAATCAACCTGCTTTTCCAACCAGTCTATCAGAAAATTTGCCAACGATTTGAAATCAGTCAGTTCGATTCTGAGATTGCCCTTCTGTTTTTTTTTTAGGTTGTTGAATTCCAGATAAGTTCCTTTTATGCCAATACGATCAAGCTTTCCATACAGAATTCTTTTCAATGGTCCATCAATGCCATACAGCGCAAATTTGATGCTCGACGAACCACTATTAATCGTCAGAACATTCATATTTTCCGGTTTTATGGATAACTTATCTTTCATTGATACACCTCAATTATTGCTTTATTTTTTTAAAACTTTTAGTAATGATTTTACCGAACCTTCACGTTCAAGAATTACGTTACTCTTATCAATCATAGAATTATCGGATTCTATTTTGAAATTTAGATGGAGTTTGTAACGCACATTTTTACCTTTTGTAAGCAAATCCCAAAGTGTTTTGCTCACTTCTTTAACTGAAATTGTTATTGGAATTGCGAGGTTGCTAACTGTTTTAGCTTGAATAACTGCAATACCTGGAATTATTCCTTTAATCCATTTATTGTCTTCAATGGAAAGCTTATAAGCAATGTTGTGGACTTTGTAAGTAAAAGCATTTTTATTCTTTATCGAAACGAGCAACGTAACGGCTGCTCTTGAGAAATTAATGGAATCTATTTCGAAGTGCTCTGCATTTACTTCCGGAATATAAAACCTCGGAATTTCTCTTTTAATATCAACAGTAAAATGCTTTTTTAAAATAAAAGGAGTAAAAAAAGATCCCTGAAAATGAATTTCAACAGAATCGTTATTCTCTTGCTTATTTGTTTTTATGACTGAAGAAATTGAATCGTTGAAAATAGTCATTGGAAGCGTAACCTGACTATTGGTATTTCTTCTCAATAACACTGATTTTTTGTAGTGTTTTTTCAATATTTCAATATCATTAATGAAAATCTTGTATTGAAAACTGTCTATGGTGAATGATCGTGGAAGTTGATTTTTAATATCCAATTTCACAATCACTTCCGTTTTCTGGGAAGTCAGTGACGTTATTTCTACCTGTGACAACTCCAGTTGCGGCATTACATATGTTTTGTTTGGATCTTTATCACGAACATAGTTCCAAGAAAGCCATATAAAAAACAAAGCAATGATGGCAATGAAAAGAACAACAAGTGTTATAATAATTTTCTTTATCATAATCGTATGAAGGTTATCAAACTTCTAAATTGTTAATCCAAGCGATCTGAGTTCCGAAAGTGTTGATTTGTAATCAGTATGCCGGATTCCCCGAATCCCTAAATCTCTAGCAACTTCAACAAACATCGGTATATCTTCAATATATAGCACCTGTTCGGCTGGAACCTGTGCTATATCAAGCGCTATCTTGAATATATCGGCATCGGGCTTTCGAAAATGAACAAAGCATGAGGATATAAAAAAGTCGACGAATTGGTTCAGTTTAAATTTCTTTATCCTGTATTCATTTAATTCACGAGCTTCGTTATTAACAACGGCAATTTTTAGCTGATACTTTTCCTTCAACTGTTTTATTAACTCAATAATCTCAATGTTTGGAGTTGTTTGAACAAACATAAACTCCCGAAATTGGTCGAGTGTAAATGAGCGTTTTTGGTAAAAAATTATCCAATTGAGGTATTCGTTTAAGGAAAGCTTTCCCTCTTCATAAGTAACCATGATGAGTTTATGTCGATCTTGCATTTCATCATAATTTAACGTGAAAAAATCAGCCGCTGCTTTACGCGACTCATGTCCCCAACCATTGCTGAGCAAGACTCCACCGATGTCTAAAAATAATGTTGATACTGGAATTGATTTGCCCATTTGTTTTATTTATGAAATTGATGATAAAATATTTTATAATTATTCTCATTTCCCTTGGGAATTGAAGCAAAAAGCACGCACACGATGAAATGAAGAAGTTCCTCCCGTTTCAGATTTTAATACTAGTTCATCTACGTTGAAGGACTCAATAGTACTTTTAGCTATTCCGTTTGTTACTTTTTCGTTTTTCGCACCAGTGATTGTGAGTGTAATAATTGCACCTGTTATTTCCCATGTTCCATAAACCATCCCGGTTACATTTCTTTGAGAAAGGGTTGTAGCAATAAATCCCATGGAATATATTTGGCAATTAAATGTCCCATTCCCGTTGATTGACATTTTCTCTTTCGAATCGCCAACCATGCCTTGCCATCTTCCCATAATTTTTGTCGAATATTCGCTCTCTGGGACAATTGTATTATTTGCGCAACCACCTAAACAAAGCACTAATACTGTCATTAGAATTACCGTTACTAAAGGGTTGCGATTCCTGTTTATCTGATTACCTTTTTTCATTTATTCACTCTTTTAATGATGCAGATGCTTTTTTTGAAATGGTTTTCAGTAGTTTATCGAAAGCGTCAATAAATTGTTTAACGCCATTGTTTTCGAGTTTTTTTGAGATTTTTTTTATATCAATACCTACTTCCGACAATTCGGACATCACCCAAGTAGCATTTTCTATATTAACTTCCAACTGAAGAGATGGATCACCATGGTCACGATATGCCTCAAGGGTTTCGAGTGGTAAGGTGTTTACAGTATTGGATCCGATAAGTGCTTCTACATATTTTATATCACTATAATCGGGATCTTTAGGGCTGGTGCTTGCCCAAACCAACTTTTGAGCTAATGCGCCCAGTTTAAGAAACGGTTCACCTTCAAACGTCTTTTTATAAATTTTATACGCAATTTTAGCACTGGAAATGGCAACCTGTCCACGTAAGTTTGAGGCAAAGAGTGCTTGTTCTCCCGTTGATGCAACGAATTCTTCTTCGATTGGATCAACTACCGAATCAATTCGACTTAAAAAGAAACTTGCAACCGAGGCAATTCGATTTAATGATTTCTTTTGATCTGCACGCTCTTCAAGTCCGGCAATATAGGCTTCAATAACCTGTCGATAACGATCTAATCCAAAGATTAATGTTGCATCAACATTGATTCCTTCACTAATAAGTTGCTTAATTACCGGCAAACCTTCGTCTGTTGCTGGGATTTTTATTAAAATATTTGGTCTGTCAAGGGTCGTCCATAATCGACGAGCTTCCTCAATTGCTCCCGTTGTATCATGCGCCAAATGAGGATTGACCTCTAGGCTAACATATCCATCTTCACCATTCGTTTGGTCATATATTGCTCTGAATTCGTCAGCAGCATTCTGTACGTCTTGCTGAGTAAGCGATTCGTAAATTTCTTTAGCATTTTTTTTATTAAGGGCAAGTTCGTGAATATTTTGGTCGTATAGATTGCTTTCGGCAATCGCCTTCTCGAAAATAGATGGGTTCGAGGTCATCCCTCTCAATCCATCATTTTCTATTAAATGTCTAAGCTCACCGCTAATTATCAAATCGCGACGAATGTAGTCGAGCCAAATAGATTGACCAATTGCTTCCAATTTTTTTAAAGGATTTTCTTTCATAATATTTCATTTTTCTATTATCGTTACTATGTGTCATTTCCTTTATCATTATTCAAGCCGCTCGAAATACGAAGTGGAAATTTTCTCCCAAACATGAGTACTTCCATTGTATTAGATTACCCAGTTAAAACAAACGCAGTAACGTTATATTCATTAAATTATCTATACATTGTTTCCAAGATTTTTTTTCATTTCTTGATATTCTTCTGTTGTAATTTCGCCTAAAGCAAAGCGCTTCTGTAAAATGTCTAGAGTTGAATCTTTCTTATGTCGCTGACCTGGTATATTATATGGTAGTACAAAAATCCAAAAGAGTAGCACTATCCAAACAAACCACCACATTATATCCATTCCCCAATAATTATAATTGTACATCATGTTTTTTATTAAATTGTGGGTGAATTCCCATAACAATACAAAGATGCATCTCTTAATTCGGGATTGTTTTATACAACATTATGAAAGAGTTACATCATTCACAGATGGAATTGAACGATTTTCTTTTTTAATACCAGTACCGATTATTCCTTTTTGGCAGCTGCTTCTTTTGCTTTTTTCTCGTAATAACGTCTGAATAAGAAATTGTGTTTAACTGCAGTCATGTTTTCATCCAATCCTTTAGAACCCTTTTTTAAATTAATCAGGGTTTGGTTTAGATTTTCTGCAAGTATGGTATCCCTTAAAAGTCGACCGATTGTTCCATTACCCTTGTTAATCGTATACATCATATCGGTAAGTTGTTTAGAGAGAATTGCAGCATTACTGGCAGTGATATTAATCTTTGCCATAATGGTATCAGCTCCAGTTAATCCTTCCGAACCTTTTTTTAAGTTTACTATCGTTTGATTTAAATTCACGGCTATGGTTGAATCTCGAATGAGTCGACCAAGTGTTCCATTTCCATGGTTAATTTTATTTGCAATTTCGGAAAGTTGTAGCGAGATATTTTCGGCATTTACTGCTGTTTTCTTTAAACTTGTCATCAAAACATCCGATCCTATTAGGCCTTTTGAGAATTTATTTAAATTAGCTATGGTTTGATTTACATTTTCGGCAAGGATCGAATCCTGAATTAATCGACTTATTGTTCCATGTCCTTTGTTAATGTCGAAAGAAACTTCGGAAAGTTGATGCGATATATTTTGGGCATTCATTGCTGTTGCATCTAATTTTGCGAAAATGGCATTTGTTTCAATTGGTTCTATAGACTTAAGGCTTTGACCTTCTTTTAATAATGGTGCATTGGGACTTCCTTGTGTAATAATAATAAGTTTGTCACCAATTATTCCTTCGGCACCTAATGTTACCTTGCAATCGGTCTTCATAAATTGCCATACATCTTTATTAATCACCAAATCGACTTTTACCGTTGTATCATTAATAATAACAATATCATCGACGGTGCCTACATTGATTCCCGAAAAACGTACATTGTTTCCTACTTGTAATCCGCTTACATTCGAAAAAGTGGTCGTAAGATTATAGACAGGATTAAAGAGGTTCTTTTGTCGTCCAATAATAAATATTGCCATTACTAAAAGCGTCAGTCCACCAACAATAAACAGTCCTAATCGGAATTTAAATTTTTGATTATGTGCATCCATTATTTATTCGTTTTAATTCTATTTAAGAAATAATGTGACACTATATATTTTCATTTATAATTAATTATTACTTGCTGAGAGTAAATCAATTGACGATTTACTCTCAGCAAGAGTTCCATCTAAATCAAAAACAATTAGTTTTTTCATTGTACTCCGTTTGTGTATTATGTATACATGTTTTATACAACAACCACAGAATTAACACCTTGAAATACATTTGACACAAACATATCAGCGTCATGGTCATTTAGCCATTCCTTACCATCAATGAAATATTTAAACTCATATCCTCGGCCTTGTTTAAGATCAACTGAAGCAGAAAATTCTCCACCTTTATTTTTCTTCATCGGAATACTTACATTATCCCAGTTATTAAAATCCCCTGTCAAGCTTATTTGCTTAGCAGAATTGGCAATTTCTTTAGCCAATGTAAATGTTACTTTACATAAATGCTTCTTAGCATCAAATTGTTTTTTTATGCTCATAATAAATTGATTTATCGTTTATTTTAGTTGGTTCTATAATATTTCGTTTCCTCCACGTTTACAATCGTAGGAATACTTTATTAAATCCTTTCAAGAATTCTTTTCTTCTCTTGATATTCCTCATTGTTGATTTCGCCTAAAGCAAAGCGCTTTTGCAAAATGTCGAGAGCCGAGTCTTTTTTATGGCGCTGACCTGGGATATTATAAGGTAGAGCAAATATCCAAAAAAGGAGTACTACCCAAACGACCCACCATATAAGGCCCATTCCCCAATAACTTGTACTATACATCATAACAGTATATTTAATTGTGAGTGAATTCCCACAGTAATACAAAGGTGCAGCTCTTAATTCAGGATTGTTTTATACAACTTTTGAAAAGAGTTACATTATTCACATTGTATTAGCATAAGTACAAAAGTAATTTGTACAGAAAGTCTGTTGAATTTTGTTTGGAACGATGTCGAAGTAACTGCGATAATAAAAATAGTTTTATAATCAATTTTCAAAAGGTCGTTTTTACAGATAAGTAAGTAACACAATAAAATGTTTTTGAATATCTGTGAATATTGAAACTTGTTTCAATAATTGAATAACATGTAATAGAATAATGAAACGCAACTTTGTATAATTGTAATAATTCAAAGATTTTAAAATGTAAATATGATTATTAAACCAATACTATCAGCACACGATGCAGCCGGTAAAATCAAAGACGGAAACTCTTTAATGGTTGGTGGTTTCATGGATTGTGGAGCACCGCATACCATTATCTTAGCTTTAAAGCAAACCGCCACAAAAAACCTAACATTAATATGTAACGATACTGCAATCCACGATTTTAAAACTGCTAAGGTAACTGGCGTGGCACATTTGGTTCAAAATAAAATGTTCAAAAAAATAATTGCCAGCCATATTGGTGCAAACCAAGAAACTCAACGTCAAATGAATGCAGGTGAAATAGAGGTCGATCTTGTGCCACAAGGTACTCTTGCCGAGCAGATTAGAGCTGGTGGTGCCGGACTAGGTGGAATTTTAACTCCCACAGGAATTGGTACTGAGGTCGTAACTGGAAAACAAATCATTCAGGTTGCTCATCAGTCATATCTGTTAGAACTTCCCATCAAAGCCGATGTGGCGATAATAAAAGCAAAAAAGGCAGATAAAGCTGGCAATTTAGTTTATAACGGAACAGCCAGAAATTTTAATCCTCTTATGGCTACCGCTGCAGCTATAGTCATTGCTGAGGTTGAGGAAATTGTTGAGATAGGTGAAATCGATCCCAATGATGTACACAGTCCTTCAATCTTTGTCGATTTTCTTGTATTAGCTGAACAACTTCAATACTAAAACTTATGGAATATATTGCAAATAAAGAAATTATTGCCATGCGTATCGCTCAAATTTTCAAGACAGGCGAAGTGGTAAATTTAGGTATCGGCCTTCCAACAATGGTAGAGAATTACATTACACAAGATGTCAATATCATACTTCAATCTGAAAATGGTATTATGGGAATAGGACCCGTACCAGTTAAGGGAAGTGAAGATTGTGATTTGACAGATGCAGGTGGTTCTCCAGCAACCATCCGAAAAGGAGGTTGTTTTTTTGATTCTGCAACAAGTTTCGGTATTATCCGTGGTGGTCATGTTGATTATTCGGTGCTGGGAGTTTTGGAAGTCGATCAGGAAGGAAATCTCGCCAACTATAAAGTACCCGGAAAAATGGTACCCGGAATGGGTGGAGCAATGGATTTAACCATCGGTGCACGAGTCGTTATTGCTGCAACTTTGCATTTTCAACCATCGGGAGCTTCACGACTCAAACGTCGATGTACCTTGCCACTCACAGCCCTTCGAGAAGTCAATATTGTTGTTACCGATCTTGGCGTTTTCGAAGTGCTTGGTGGTCGGTTTCATTTGGCAGAATGTTTTATGCCTTATACTCCAGAGTGGATTTTGGAACATACCGATGCCGATATTATTGTGAAAAACAATTGCCAAAGTATAACTATTAACACACAACTAAAAGCAGAAATAAAATGAGTACAACGAGTATAATAGGTGCTTACAATTCGAAATTTGGTTCGTTTGTAAGTCATAATCACGAAACAGGTGAATTTACCGATTTGAAATCAATTTATGAACTCATAATCGAGGCAGGCAAAGGAGCCCTGTTAGATGCAGGGATAAGTGGAAAAGACGTCGATGGCATTTGGCTTGGAAGTTTTGCTCCCGGATTATTTGCTAATCAGGAACATTTGGCAGCTTTTGCTACTGAAATTGATCCAGAGGGATTACGATTTAAATCGATGACTCGTTGTGAAGCGGCCTGTGCCTCTGGTTCTGTGGCACTTTACGATGCTTTGTATGCTGTAGAATCGGGTAGAGTAAATATAGCGTTGGTTGTTGGGGTAGAAAAAATGCATTTGCTCGATACCAAAGGAGTAACCCATGCTCTTGCTACCTGTTCCTATTGGCCAGAAGAAGGTGCTAAATCAATTAGTTTCCCTTTTCTATTTGCCGAATATGCAAAGGGTTATAAAGATCACTATAAACTAAATGATGCTGAATTTGAACGAATGCTTGCTACTGTTTCGGCTTTGGCATATAAAAATGGAGTAGATAATCCTTTGGCACAATTTGGCAAAGGAAGTCCACCCGATAAAATGGGGCTTTTTACTGCCGATGCTATTTTGACATTACCAGCAGAAAAAAATCCAGTTATTGCTGAACCATTACGCCTTCACGACTGTTCGCTTGTAACCGATGGTTCTGCAGCAGTTGTCATTATGAGAACTGCCGATGCTTTAAAATTAAACAAAAAAGTTGTTGAAATTGCAGGAATCGGACATGTAAATGAGCGTTTGGCAGTTTCCGTTCGTCCCAATATGTACGATTTAATGGCAGGCAAAGAAGCCGTAAAGCGTGCATTTACCGAAGCTAAAATTACAATCAATAATGTAGATATTGCAGAAGTTCACGATTGTTTTACAATCAATCAACTACTGTGTACCGAAGCTCTTGGACTATCAAAAGATGGACAAGCAGGACATGATTATATTTCTGGTCGTTTTACTCGTTCCGATGAACAATGTGCTGTAAATCTTTCCGGTGGATTGAAAGCGAAAGGACATCCGGTTGGTGCAACAGGCGTTTCGATGCATGCAATGATTTACAAACAACTCATTGAAGAACCCATTGGAGCTAAACTTTTAAATAAAACGGCACAAATTGGAGTGACATTCAATGTTGGAGGTTCGGCTGTTACCAATTGTGTTTCTGTTTTAAGACGTTTAAAGTAAACTATAATAAATCAAAGATGACAATTTCAGATATAAAGGCTTCGGCATTTGCAATGCCATTGACTAGTCCCGCATTCCCTAGAGGGCCCTATCATTTTGTAAATCGCGAATTTATGATTATTACCTATCGTACCGATATGGATGCTTTGCGTGCCGTAGTTCCGGAACCTTTGGAAATACTAGAACCGATTGTGAAATTTGAATTTATTCGTATGCCCGATTCTTCGGGCTTTGGCGATTATACCGAATCAGGTCAAATTATTCCAGTAAGCTACAACGGTGTTCAAGGTAACTATGTTCATGGAATGTATTTAGACAATCATCCAGCCATTGCTGCAGGTCGTGAATTATGGGGATTTCCTAAAAAAATGGCTTCGCCGCATCTTGCTGTCGATTGCGATACGTTAGTTGGCACTCTCGACTTTGGAAAAGTGCGCATTGCCACCGCTACGATGGTATTCAAGCATATTATAGCAGACCATACAGCGGTGTTGGCCGGACTTGCGGCACCAAATTTTTTGCTGAAAATTATTCCCCATGTCGATGGTTCTATTCGGATTTGCGAACTGGTTCGTTATTATACAACTCAGGTTACCTTAAAGGGAGCTTGGAATGGACCGGGTTCGCTTGAATTGCATCCACATGCCCTTGCACCATTATCTGATTTGCCTGTACTCAAGGTGCTTTCTGCCTTACATTTTGTTGCTGATCTTACCCTTGATATCGGCGAAGTTGTACATGATTATCTTGCATAGTTTAATATACATTAGTGTGAATAATGAAACTTCATTCGAAATTTATGTAACATTTTTTACTGTTTAACCCTGACCTTTACTGTTATAAATAATATAAAAGGTAGAAAATGAAAAGGGGAGCATTATTAGTTTTAAGTGTCATATTGGTATGTAGTTACTTGTTTGGAGGCACACCACCAACTGCAGTTCAAAAAACCTTTATTGAAAAATATCAAACAGCTACAAATATAAGTTGGGAAAAAGAAGATAATAATGAATGGGAAGTAGAATTTAAATTTGATGGTACTAATCTAACTGCAAATTTTGCCGAAAATGGCGCTTGGATTGACTCCAAAATGGAAATGAAAATTGCCGATTCTCCCACAGCGATTCTAGAAACAATAAATTCAATTTATTCTGGTTGGACTTTGAGTGAAATAGTAAAAAAAGAGACTTCGAAACAAGGTACCGTTTATGATGTTGACTTGAAAAAAAGGACAGAAAAGCTAAAGGTTACATTTAAAGAAGACGGAACAAAAGTTGCCGATTAATTAACGAGAACCATGAAATTAGAAGTCCCATTTAAAGATATTCACCTTTTCCTTAGCAATAATTACCATATTGCTGTTGATATTAAGAACATTACGAAGGATAAGATTAAGGTTACTTACTTTATTTCGTTGATTTTAACAATACAAGATGTTACTGTCGATATGGTTGTGTTTAAATATGAATCGAATTCTATTGTAAATCTAGTCGTAAAATTCATACATTTTTTAATGAGGAAGAAGCTAGAACATCTTCCTTTAGTATGGAATTCGAACACTAGAGAAGTGATCATCGATTTGAAAAAGATTAATGAATTGAATGAGTTTTTAAAACAATCTTCAATCTTGGAATTAAGCTTTATTCATGAAACTATTTTGTTGGAAGTTGCTGTGAAACCTGAGAAGTAATCTTTCTATTGAAATAATTGCTATCCTTAATAATATCCCAATGCAAACAGTTGTTTTCATAATAAAAAAAACGTTAAGGATAATAGTTTGGATACTCGTCGGTTATGTGGTTTTGCTTTTGATTATTATTGTGTTACTTCAAATTTCAGTAATTCAATCAAACATTATTCAGTATGCAACTTCGTTTGTTAGCGGCAAAACACATACGAAAGTTTCAATTCAAAAAATCACGATTTCTTTCCCCAAATCACTTGTTATCGAAGGTCTGTATTTGGAAGATACTAAAAAAGACACCTTGCTTTTTGCTGGAAAAGTTGCCGTTAATCTTGCATTTAAAGATTTATTCAATCAACAAATTCATATCAGTTCTGTTGACTTGGAGAATGTTGTTTTACATTTAAACACAAGCAAAACCGATTCGCTTTTCAATTATAACTTTCTCATTACTGCTTTTAGCGACACAACAAAATTGGATGTAAATAAGCCAGTTACGAAATCGAAATGGACCTTTGGGCTCGATAATGTCAGTCTGAAAAATATTCATCTACAGTATTTTGATAATTATGGCGGAATGAATATTACTGTCTTACTTAACAAACTTGTCGTTAGAATTGAAGATATTGATTTCGAAAAAATGGCCTTTGCAATTGATGACTTGTCAATTGATGGTTTGAATACCTCGGTTTTGAGACAAATAGGAAAATCACAAAGCGATACATCAAAAACATTGTTGCCACAATTAACAATTCAAAAGGTTCGAATTACAAATGTGAATCTGCGATATAACGATTCAATTGCTCATCAAACTGCAATCGTAGCGTTTACTGAACTTAGTTTAAAAAAAACATTGGTCGATTTACAAAAACAAGAACTATCCTTGCAGGATTTCTATCTGATAAAAAGTGATTTTCAGGTCAATACGATTAATAAAAAGTCTTTTTCGATAGATTCTTTGAGAACCGATTTTCAGATGGATAAACATTCCATTTCAGCAAAAAAGCTAAAGCTAAAAACAAGTAATTCTGCAATTGATGCTGATGTTACCATCGGTTTTTCATCGTTACAAATCTTGCAAGATTCTATACAACGTATGGGTTTGAATGTAACTCTGAGAAATGCGAGCATCAAAAATTCCGATATACTCTATTTCAATCCTGATTTACGAAAACTAGCATTCTTTAAACATGAAAATACCATCACAACAATTAACGGAACTGTTACTGGATTTGTAAATAATCTTGATGGTAAAAAACTGCTGATAACAACTGGGAACAAAACCGTACTTCAAACCGATTGTCGAATTGTCGGACTGCCCTCAATTGAATCTGCTATCTTCGATTTTCCAAATCTTGCAATAAAAACAAGCAAGCAAGATATTCTGATGTTTGCCGATACTTTGGTTCCCAAAAGTATTGCGCTTCCCGAAAATCTATCGTTGCACATTGCTTTTAATGGAAGCTTAAAATCGTTTACCACAACTCTAGCATTGAATAGTGGTTTTGGTTCTGCAAGAGCTTTTGCAAGTATTGACAAACATGAAAATTTCAGAGCAAAGGTTTTGCTTAATCGTTTTGATATTGGTAGATTATTGAAAGATACCGCAATGCTTGGGCTTACATCTCTCGTTGCTGAAACCGATGGTCATGGCTTTGATAAAAAGACTGTCATGGCTAATATAAAGGCTGATATAACCTCCATTTATCTGAATAAGTACAGCTATAAGAATCTTACCATTGACGGTTCAGTTGCTGGTCAGGAATTCGAAGGAAAAGTAAAGCTCGATGATGAAAATGTCAAGCTCGATTTCGATGGTATGGTAAACCTAAACCCCAATAAGCAAAAATATTCCTTTCGGTTAAATCTTGAGGGAGCAGATCTGCAAAAACTTCATTTTACCAACGATGATATTCGTATTGCATTCGTTACAAAAGCTGAAATTGTAGGTGCAACAGCAAAAGACTTGAATGGAAATGCAACAATTTCAAATATCAAAATTGCCCATAAAGACAAAAGCTATGATCTTGATTCTATACAATTTAGTTCTGTAAATAAACCGAATGTAAGTTCTTTACTAATAGCAAGTTCAATCGTAGATTTACAATATAATGGAACCAGTTTCCCAACCGAAATTCCACAAGTTCTTGGTGAATTTGTCAATTCGTATTTCCCGATTTTAGATTCCATTGTAACCAAACAATCAAAAGAAAAACAGTTACAAAATTTTACTTTCGATTTACAATTACACAACCATCCAATTTTGTCGGAAGTTTTTTTACCTGAACTAAAAGCTTTTGAATCGGGAGAAATAAATGGAAGTTTTTCGAGCGAAAAAAACGATATGAAATTACTAGCTTCGATCAAAAATATCGAATATGGTTCAACGGTTATTAATGATCTTGCAATTTCGGTAAAATCGGATGTTGATGCAATTACGTATAGCATTTCGAGTGCTGCAATTTCGAATGCACAATTAAAACTCGACAATGTTTTGTTGGAAGGTACAATTGCCGATAAACGAATTACCGCAAAGCTTTCATCAATAGACGAGAATCAAAAAAAGAAACTTGTAATTCTTTCCGAAATTACGAAAGATGCAGATTCTTATATCCTAAAACTCAATCCAAAAGATTTCTATTTGATGAATTATCGTTGGGATATCGCTTCCGATAATTATCTAAAATTTGGGAAACAAGGTTTTTTAATTCATCATCTTTCGTTTAATAAAGCCAAAACAGAGCTTGCCATTTCATCTGTTCATGACAAATTCAACGATGATTTGAACATTGCAATTCATCATTTTAATCTTGCCGATATTTCCGGAATTATTGAGAAAGACACAGCATTGGTCGGTGGAAATATTGATGGAAACATCTTGCTTAAAAAAAGCAAAAACGGCTACGGAATACTTGCCGATGCTACAATTACTAATTTAGTTGTTCGAGAAGTACCCATAGGAAATGTAACGTTAAAAGCTGAAAATCCATCAACAGAAAAATTTACCATTGCTGTTGGAGTTTCGGGAGCTGACAACAATCTCACTGCCGATGGTTATTTTATTACAAAAGCAAACGATAATTCGGTGAATATGAAAGCGGCAATTCAATCGCTTTCAATGAAAACCGTTCAGGCATTTTCGATGGGAGCAATTATCGATGCATCGGGAACTATTACTGGCGATTTTTTTATGCAAGGAAAGGCTACAGCACCCGATATTACAGGTAATGTAACCTTCAACGATGCCATAATTACTCCAGCTGCATTAAACAATCCATTGCATATAAAACACGAAACGGTACAACTGAAAAAGGATGGTATTTATTTCAATGCATTTACCATTTTAGATGCCAACCAACATTCGGCTATAATTGACGGCAGCGTTCAAATGAAAGATTTCAAAGACTTTGTTCTAGCGTTGAAAATTTCATCGAAAGATTTCCTTTTATTCAACTCAACCGCCAAAGACAATAAGGAATTTTATGGCAAGATGATTATCGATAGCAAAATTGCTATTACTGGTCCGTTGTCACTTCCCGTTATAAATGCAAAAATAAAATTGAAAAAAGGTTCGAGCATTACAGTTGCAGTTCCCGAGAATAAACTTACCAACGACCGTGGCGAAAATGTTGTAGAATTCGAAAGTTCTGCAAAACGAAATAAAATACTCGATAGCAAACCCGAAAAACAACAATCGAGCTTAACCGGATTCGACATTTCATCAATTATTGAAATAGATAAAGATGCCACATTACGTTTATTAATGGATCCAACTTCGTCCGATTCATTGGTGGTGAAAGGCGATGCAGCATTGAGTTTTGCGATTGATAGAAGCGGGAAAATGAGTTTAACGGGAGCATATAATGTAAATGAAGGAAATTATGTTGTTTCGTTGGAATCGGTTATAAAACGAAAATTCAGCATACAACCGCAAAGTACCATAAACTGGAATGGCGATCCGATGGATGCCGATGTGTCTATAAACGCAATATATTCGGTTCGAACATCACCAATCGATTTGATGGTGAATCAATTATCAGATTTGAGTGAGGCCGATAAAAACACCTACAAACAACGCTATCCATTTATCGTTTTATTGAAATTGCGAGGAGCACTTTTAAAGCCCGAAATCAGTTTTGAAATTCAATTATTGCCAGAGGATAAAGGGATTTTAAATGGATCTGTAAATGCAAAACTAAGTATGTTAAACGAAGATCCGTCGGCACTAAACAAGCAGGTATTTGCTCTTTTGGTATTAGGTCGTTTTATTCAGGAAAATCCTTTGCAAACGGAGTCGAGTGCAACGTCGAGTGCTGTTCGCTCAACGGTTGGAAATCTGTTGTCGGCACAATTAAATCAACTCAGTTCTAAGGTTATAAAAGGTGTGGAATTGAATGTCGACATCGAATCGTATAACGATTATCAATCGGGTCAGGCTGTTGGCCGTTCGCAGGTTGATGTTGGTGTGAAGAAACAACTTTTTAATGATCGGCTAACAGTTGAGGTTGGCGGAACAGTTGATGTGGAAGGTGAAAAGGCAAAACAGAATTCAGCAAGTGATATAGCCAGCGATTTTACGGTTGAATATAAAATAACGAACAATGGTCGCTATCGGTTAAAAGGATTTCGGCACAATCAATATGAAAGTGCTATTGAAGGTCAATTAGTTGAGACTGGTATAGGTTTCGTCTTTGTGCGTGATTTTAATAATTGGAAATCGTTTTTCAAATCGAAGAAAAAGGGAAACGATGTTTCGAAATAGGAGAATAATAGGAGAAATAGCCATGAGCAAAACTCGCACATCACGCAAAGATGCATATATCGTGCAGATGCTTCGACAAGCTCAGCATGACATTCGGACTACGAGTAACTGCGTTAAGCTCGCAAGCTCGGTTGTCACCCTGAGCCTGTCGAAGGGTCTTATATCTCAAATAATTATAAATTCATGAAATAGCCATGAGCAATACTTGCACTCTATGCGAAGAAGATTATAACATCAATGGTAGTCACTTCGGCTCCGCTCAGTGACCGTTAATTGGTCGTTGAGCGGAGTCGAAACGACTTGGATATCTATTAATTACAAAATTAGAAACACATGGAAAGAATAATTGTATATACCAATGTTTTGCTGTTGTTTTGCCTACTTCTATTTTCTTGTAGTGGAACAAAACATTTGCCACAAGACGAGAAACTATTTACGGGAGCTGACATAAAACTGGAATCAAACGAAAAACTGAGCAAGAAGCAAATTCGCATGGCGAAATCGACTGCGAAAAGTGCACTTCACCTTATTCCAAATAAACATTTTTTAGGCATTCGACCAAAATTATGGAAGTACATGACTGCTGGAGAAACGCCTAAAACG
>Ga0302292_1000037_pt1 | contig 91024 bp, 54 predicted proteins | sample III_Fen_N2_1_FD_194553 | JGI IMG/M metagenome (GOLD analysis project Ga0302292, IMG submission 194553) | Peat permafrost microbial communities from Stordalen Mire near Abisko, Sweden - III_Fen_N2_1 | ecosystem: Environmental > Terrestrial > Soil > Wetlands > Permafrost | place: Sweden: Abisko...
CTCGTTCAGGTGGTCAATTTGCTCCGGATAGAAGTGGTCAGTTTGATCCGGATAACGGTGGTCAGTTTAGTCCGGAATTAGGTGGTCAGTTTGACTGGATTTTCCACATGATAACAATCGAAAAACTTTGATTTAATCTCGACAAGTTTCATGTTTAATCGTTTTATCTCAACGTTACTTCCACGAGGTAAGCCTTTTTGAGAATCCCAATTGTTTGGGCATACTGATAATTTGCTGGCAATTTTAAATCTTCGTTTGTTCAAAATTACCGAGATGTAAATTGGCATTTGTCCATTTACCATTCTGTCTTTTCTTGCAAAATACGTTACATTGAACGTGTTTAATACTTTTCCCATTTCATTTACTTTTTAAATTATTACTCATTTGATTTAAAAAATCAGAAACTTTGAATTGTTCCAACGCTCGAAAAAAAGAGGGTCAAAATTTTTAATCAAATAAAGAGGAAAAAATACCATAGAGACAGCCCGTAACCCTTGCTGGATAAGATGATTTTAAATTCCTATCCCCAAAGATATGTTAAACTCTTTGGGGACTGATAGGAGTTGATATATTAGTATATATTTGCATATATTTGTGCAAGATAAAAACAGAAAATCCTGCAAGTCAATAAACTTACAGGATTTTACACAAATTTACATTGTTAATTCAGACCCTGGCTGGGTAATTCCTCTATTCGTATAACAACGTAAACAACTCTTTCAAATCGGGCGACAGAATAATTTCTGTTCTGCGATTTGCAGCACGTCCTTCGGGAGTTGTATTTGTTTTAACTGGATGATAAGAACTTCGTCCCGCTGCGGTGATTCTTTCGGAATTGAAACCATAGTCGATTGTTAAAATACGAACTATCGAAGTTGCTCTAGCAGTACTTAAATCCCAATTATCTTTAAATTTAATGGTTTTTATTGCTAAACTATCGGTGTGACCTTCAATCAATACATTGATATCTTTTGTGTCGTTTATAACTTGGGCAAGTGTTTTTAAAGCTTCTTTACCTTTTGGATCAACAACATCGCTACCCGATTTAAACAACAATTTCTCTTCCAACGATACATACACATTTCCATCTTTAATGTACACATACAACTCGTCAGTTTTATAATTCATCAGTGCTTTTGCAATATTATCTTTTAGTTTCGACATGACATCTTGTTGAGCATTCATCATTGTTTGAAGCATTTTCAAACGTTTTGCTTGATATGCAATGGTCGATTTCGAAGTTGTTGAAAGAGTTTTCAATTCGTTCAATGCCATCTGATTATCGTTTTGAAGATTTGTTTTATCGTCGTTTAGGCTTTTTACTTGCGAGTCGCACACTTTCAATAGATTGTGAGTTTTTGCACTATCTTTTTGTAAGGTTTCAACTGCTCGTTGTGATGTTGCAAGTCTTGAACTCGATACACAAGATGATAATAACAATCCAACAATAATAGCTAAGATTGTATGTTTTATAGTTTTCGTTTTCATATATTTATTTAGTATATTTATTGAATAATAATACACTTCGACAAGCTCAGGGTGACAAACGTGGTAGGTTAGTCATGCTGAGCTTGTCGAAGCATTTGCTTGATATTAACCTTTTAGAGAATTGTGTTTTTAAACATTATAATCGATTACCAAATTATTCTCTACGGTCCAAACTCCTGGAGCATTCCAAGCAATTCGACCAGCTTCGTCTTTTTCGTAAAGCGATTCTACACTTCCCGAAAGTCGCACATTACTACCTTCCACGACAACAACAATATTTCTTTCATTTATCGACCAATTGACTTCTAATGCACGTTCAATATCCTTCTTTTCAATAAGATCGTTTTTATCTGTTTTGATGGTAATATTGTTGGTAATACCTTTGATACACTTGAGATTATTTACCGAATTTTTTGCTGCTTCCTTTTGAAAATTCCATTGTAATTCACCTTCTAAGGTTACCCAACCATCTTCAACTTTTACGTTCATTGTATCATTGGATACTTCCCAATTCCAACGTAAAGCACTGAGAACTTCGGTCGCAATTTCGCTATCGGTCTTTTTTGTTTCACAATCGAAATGAACTTGTAAATTTTCGACTAATGCTTTTACACCAGCCGTTTTTTTAACAGCATCTTCGGCTTGTATTTTCTTTGCATAAGTGTTAACAGTTCCCGTTAAGGTAACAATACCATCTTTGACAGTAACACCAATTTCAGCAGCATTTAACAGTGGTTCCCATTTGATTGCATCCTGCACATCTTTTTGTAGAGCTTCGTTACTTTTCATCGTATATCGTATTTGGCGTGAAACCATTTTCACAGAACAAAGGATGAACTATTTACCCCCAAATGTATTACATCTGAAAAACCACTTTTTACATGATTCACAGATTTAAGAAAAATCGATTTTATAGAGATATTTAAATTTACCCGTTGTGCATTTAGAAAAAGGGAAAGTTGTTCATTGAATTTTAGTTGAAAATTCATATCATTATTTGGTAAGTATGCAAAATAAAAATGTGATAGTTTCACTATTTAACCAATCACAGTATAATTAAATCAGGATAAATTGATGCAATCGCAGCAGAATCAGGATTAGCAAAAGCAGATTCAAAAAAAGCTTAGGACGGATTAGTAGCTTCTAGTTCAAAAGTACTAAAAGCTAACAAAAATGTTGGACATATATGCTTCGTAACTTTCAAAACATCAGTTCGTGCAGCTTTAATAGGAAGAAATCCTTCTACTGGAAAAGCAATTCAAATTGCAGCTAAAAAATGTTATAGGATTTAAAATAGGGAAAGACTTACCAAGTCGGTAAAGTAATTTAAACAGATAAAGAGTTTGTCATAATAATAATGACAACCTCTTTTATTCAGATTCATAATTTAAAGAAAAGATATTTTTCTAACTAATTATTTAATTCTTTCTTAATTATCAACAATTAAACTTTTTTTATATTCAAAAGGTGTGATTAAATATTTAGAATCAGTTAAGCCGACTTCGTAAGCGATTTTTTTTATTACACGATCTTCTTCTTTAATTTATTTTTGCAATTTTTAATCTAAAATCTTCGATATTTTATTGTGGACGACATTGACACTGAAGCATATTTTTTCGGTTATATTGAAGCTTTGCTTACATTAATCATATAGCACAGTCTATTTACATTAAAGTTAGTATCTTGAAAGTTATTTTCAATTAACTGTTTTGCTTCAATTATTAATTCTTTACTCTTGATCATATTTTTTTGTCTTAACACCTATTTTTTCAAAAAATACCCTTTTCCAGGATCAAAGTTTGTCAAACTATTGGTAGTTCCATTCGGAATCCAGAATCCGTCAAAATTTTTAATGGTTGAACAATTTGAGGTATTAAAAAGACTGCTTAACAATTGAGTCGATTGATAGTTACATCCAATTAAATTCCATCCTGTTTTGACCGATGGTATTGCTGGTGGATTAACCGAAAGTCCAGCTATTGTAAGGACTCCACTAATATTTACATTTACAAAATAACCTTTACCAGCTTGGAGATAATTTAGACTATTAAGATATGCATTTTGTCCTTTTCTCCAAAAAACATCAAACGTTTTTATTTCCTGAACATCAATGCTTTTAAAAAGCGTACTAATACTACTATCAGTCGGATTTACATTTGTTGAAATAAGATTCCAACCCTTATTTAACGTTATTGTTTGTGTTGATGAGTTTGAAACAAATTTCGACAGCAACCTAATATATTCGCATTGGTATCCACAACTTGGCTCTGAGATTGACCAACTATTTACAGGCCAATTTGTGTTAATATCGATATACGATTTCATTGCAGGTTGTCCCACAGCTTTTGAAACATCAAATGAGCAACCCGATTGTGTTGAGCAACTTCCGGTGCAACAACCATCTTTGCTGTAACCGGGATTTGCACCACCTGATAAATATCCAGGCGGTGGGCCATAGGTTGAAACTCCAACCTGATCCCATTTTGCATTACCATCGGCAAACCAAGTATGATAAATTTGAGTGATGCTATTTTCAGCTCCATTGCTATTCATATTTGTTAGGTAACAATACCTCAATGGATTTAATCCATGAATATAATGGATGTATTCTTCTGCATTTTTCTTATATGCAGCACTATTTGCAGGTTCAAGATTGATGAGATACATATCGTAAAACTGCGTTCCGTAACTTCCTTTGTATGCATTCGATCCCCATGCATAATCATGAATGAATCCTCTATATGGATCAGCTTTTGTTTTGAAAGCATCGATATAATTACCAGTTTTATTAAATGCAGTTGCAAGTGTGTTTTTAATATTGGAAACAACTGCTGGCGTAGCACCTGACAATGTTGTATAATACATTAAAAAATCTTGAGTCTCATATCGATATTGATCGACAAAACCTGACCAAGCAAACAAAGGTAATTGAGTATAATTGCTTTCGAAAAAAGTTTTGTATTGAACATCATTTGTTAGAGCATATAATGCAACTGATGCTCTCATCTGGAATCCAAAATGGCCATTATCATCAGTTTCTTGGTCGCCTGCACCTAAACCTGATGAATTGTATAAGGGGTCACTGCTATTGTTGTGAAATATTATACCCGGATTTGCTTTAGCCCATGTCCATGCTTTAATTGCAGCAGCTTTTAATTGGTCGGAATATGTTTGCATACCTGGAACACTTGCATATGTAATGGCTGCCATTGCAAAACCTGCTGCACAGCAATATGTAGCATTGGTTGTAGCTGGTCCATAGAGGCTTTGATCGGTTCCCGATGATGGTGGACAAGCGTTACTTCCACCTACAATACACAAACACGAACCATTGGTTTGCTGCATTCGCAAGAGGAAATCAAGTCCCCATTTCAATTCATCTAAAACATCGGGAATACCATTTCCCGACTCAGGAATGTTATAATCATCGGTAAATGCTGAAGGATTTTCGCGATAAGCTGAAGCTAATTGATAACAATAACCTGCTGTCCAAGGAGTATATTTATTTAAATCGCCTGCATCGAACCAACCACCACTCAGATCTTTTTCGGTAGCAGCATTATTTTTATCGCTATATAACCTGCATTTTTTATCTTGCAAATTGCCACTATGGCTTGCACCATCAGTCCAACCTGTACCGGCATACGTTGCTGTTTTAGCAAAACCTCTTCGTTGATAAAACAACATTCGAACTGCATTTTTTAACACCGTTTTGTACACATCGACATTTATATCAAAGTTGTATGATTTAACATTATTCGTAGCGTCTAAAATATAGTATGAGCCAGGTGTTGTGACAGTTGAAAAATCGAACCACCAACATTTATCGCCCGATTGATCGTGTGTTGCACCTCCGTTCCAAACAACAGGACTTCCTTGAAACACGGATGCTCCTGTTGAAACATTTATAACTTTATAAGTTGTTCCTGGAGTAAATGATTCTGCGGCATCCCAACCTGTTTGTGGATCACGAATTACAGCTACTTTATCGCTCGTTGGACGGTATCCAAACTGATCGACACATATATATTTGCTCACTGTTTGGGAATGTAACATAAGAACAATGAACGAAAAAAGCAGAATAAAATATACTCTCATAATGGTTCTGTTTTTTTTTCTAAATTTAGTTTATTTTTATTTCCAAATCAATGTACAAGGAGCTTTTATTTTAACCAAATATCCTTGACCCCAATTTATTTTTGTTAAAGAATTAAATACAGATGGATTAATCGTTGAATAGAATGCATCTTGGTTTTTTACCGTTTCTATTTGTGACCAAATGCTTGAAAGTGCAGTTGCAATATCGGTGCTTCCTGAAATAGGGCAACCAATAACATTCCAGCCAGTTGTTAGTTTAATGAATAAAGGTGCCTTATTTATTGTAAGCGTTATCTTGTCAGAGGAACTCAATCCCGAGTTATCCAGTGCTTCAACCTTTATGATGTAGGTGCCTTCTGTCAAATTTTTCCAGGTGAAAGAATAGGGCGAAGAATTATTTGCTCCCAAAAGCACGTCGTTGGCATAGTACCGCACATCAACAATAGAAGCATTTTCGGAAGTGGCAGTGGATGAAATTAAAATTGAATCAGCGGATGAAAATGCACTAAGATTCACTGGAGATGTAATATGGACTACAGGCGGAACTGCAACTGCTTCAAAAACAATATAATTTAGATTAACATAATCGGTTGCACCGATGGTAAGCCGTAAAACGTGTTCGCCAGCTTCGAGTTGGATGTTATTAATTTCAATAGTATTCCATACCTGCCATCCTCCAGTATTGGGTACTGCAATATTGCCCGTAAAATCTTTGCCATCCATCGAAAGTGCTATTGTTCGGCCATCGCCATTGCATGCCGAGCGTATTTTTAAATTATATTTCCCAGTTACTGCAACGCTCACGGTGTACTCAAGCCATTCGCCAGCTGTGGCATAACCGATATTATATCCCGTACCAACGTCAGTGCAGTTTTCGATATCCACATCTTCGTTGGTTCGAAATGTAGCCCCGCCGGTATTGCCCGTGGCATTATCAAGATACGCGTATCCATTACCGCCAACATCGTAGTTTTCAAACTGTATTGTACCAGGAATTAGATTTGGCGAACCGTTGTATGGCCCTTGTGGCTGATTGAATCGAACGGTTACGACATCTTCATTTGTATTTCCATCGTTATCGGTAGCTACAGCCCTTACTGTATATACCCCTTCGGTAACACCTTGCCAAACATAACTGTATGGGGCACTATTATCTGAGAATAACAATGTTGTTCCGTTGAAGAATTCGACCTTCGAAACCGTACCATCAGCATCAGATGCCGTTGCCTGAAGAGAAATTGTTGCTGGAGAGGTAAAAATAGTACCAGCAACAGGATTCGTTATCTTTATAGAAGGTGGTCCTACAATTTTCACAGGAGTAATAAGTACTCTATAAGCATACAGGCTGCTAGTTACATTTACAGGAACTGAAATAGATTTATTGGTAACGTTGTAAACCGTTGTAGAAATAGAAGTAGTTCCTGCAACTGCTGCATCTTTATTTGTCCATGTTACATAATCCACTGCAACATTTACTTGTGAGCCAAAAGATGCTGGAATGCCCGAAATGTTGACATTGACTGTTCCGGTGTTATTACCTCCCACGCAGATACTAGCAAAATGCTGGGTTTCATCAATACATCCAAATCCGTCGATACCATCTGTTCGATCGTTTGGAGGAGTTATCTTAACCATTTGCCCACTCATGTCGCCATACCATTTGTACAGAAACCATCCTCCACCTTTCTCGTTCGAAGGTGTCAACAAACTTCCAAGCCTCCCTGGATAAGCAGTAAACCACCAAGAAATGCAGGCACTTTCTACACCATGACGTTCAAACTTCGCGATAAATGGCACCGAATAACCGGGGCAACCCTCGTACGGATCGCTTGTTTTAGATGAGTATTCGTTAATGCAAATCGGTAAGGCAGCAATCCCCAAAGTTTTCTCCAAAGCTCTGTAATTTTCAACAGCAGCGGGAATACCTCCCGAACCCCATTGGTGCCATGACAAGTAATCTGGAATACAATTGTTGTTTTTGCAAAAAGTTAGGAATTCGCTAATCCCACTGCTATTATAATAAGCATCTCCTGGGCCACATATTTTGGCAGTCGGATCCATTGACCGTATCAGGTCGTAGGTTGGTTTCCAGCATTGTGTATAAAAATCTCCATTTGAAGCATTCCATGTACCACCTCGTTCGTTCCATATATTATAGCTGTGGAAATTGTTTCTTCCTGTAGCCATCTTTTCCTGAATAATGGTTTTTACTTGAGCTAGCCAGCTCGATTGTCCTGGCCAATTATATGGCCAACCTTGCAATTGATCGGGTAACGTAATTTGCACTCTGGCAGATGGCACCGATTTTAATCGATCTGACACAGTCATTGCATTTCCATATGGATGCTGATTTGCAGAAGTTCCGTGAGGTGGTTGGCAAAACATATATGGTTTAAGAGGAGCAATTAACGCATTAACATCTGCAGGTAACGTTTCTGTTATACCATAAAGAGATCCAGAAGCACAGTGTGTTACAGGTCTAATAGGCATTGAAAGATCAACACTCAAGGTATATTGTGCTTTCACTAGAAAGGTACTGCACAAAAGAAAAATGCTCGTTAAGTATGGTATTATTCGTATTTTCATAATTATTTATTTTTTATATAACACCCTCTATTTTGATGGTTATATAAAAATTAATGTTCCTATTATTTCGAGATCCAGTCTAATACACAATTTGCAGTTACTTTCACCAAATAACCTTGTGCCCAATCAATTTTTGAAAGGGAGTTGAAAATCGGTTGGTTTTTAACTGAATAAAATGCATCCAAATTCTTCACAGTTTCCACCTGTGGCCAAATACTAGAAAGTGCCTTGGCAATATCAGTGCTACCAAGTAATGGGCAACCAATAAGATTCCACCCAGTTGTAAGTTGAATTGAGGCAATAGTTTTAGTATATGTCATGTAGTTAAGATTCACGTAATCGGATGCACCGATAGTCAATCGTAACACTTGTTGCCCAGCAGGAAGCGTTACTTTCATTTTCATGTCCGTCCATGTCTGCCATCCTGCAGTATTTGGAATGACAATATTGCTTGCTACTATTGTTCCGTTTGATGTAAGCGAAACTGTGCGACCATCAGCATTGCAAGCCACACGTAAGTTTAGTTCATACTCACCAGCTGAAGCAACATTTACAGTGTATTCCAACCATTCGCCAGAAGTTGCATAACCAATATTGTAACCAGTACCAACATCGGTACAATTTTCAATATCGACATCTTCATCTGTACGGAACGTTGCACCACCTGTATTTCCCGTTGCATTATCAAGATATGCAAATCCGTTTCCTCCAACATCATAATTTTCGAATTGAATTGTTCCGGGTATTGGCCATGGAGTGCCACCATAAGCAGATTGAGCAACATTGACCTTAATGGTATCGACTATTGATGTAGCCTTATTTCCTAAATTATCGGAAGCTACAGCTGTAATTTTGTATGTACCTGCAACAACATTTGTCCAATTAAAGGAATATGGCGAAGTTGTAGAAGATCCTAAAAGTGCAGTCCCATTATAAAATTCCACTTTCGTAATTGTTCCTCCAGCTACACTTGCGGTTGCTGTCAAATTAATAGTTGCAGGTGTTGCATAGCTTGCATTATTTGCTGGAGCTGTAAGCGAAACTACAGGTAAATTGGTTGCAGAATAAAGATTTGTAATACTTGGACCAGTTTTGAAATAGTCGAAATCGACATAGCCACCAGCGGTTTTTGTAGAATAGTTGAAAAGCGCAAAACGGTAACCCACAAAATGTGTCAATTGAAATGACATTTGTAAAGTATTTCCTATTGCAGTCCAAGTTGTTCCATTTAAACTATAATAAAATGTTGCTTTATCGGTTTGATTAGCAAAATTACAATCGATACGGAAATAGACTGTTGATTGTGAAAGCGGAGCAGTTGCAACTTCGGTCATTGTTCCCGAACTTGCATTTACCATTACAATGGTTTTTGTTGTACCAGACATTTTCACCCCGACAAAACCATATTGATCTTGAAAAGCTGATAAACCAGCATAATCTCCGTCTTTCATGTTAGTAACATCCAACGAAACTACACCCGTACAGGTTGAACCGTAAGTTCGTTGAGTTAAAGTATTTTTTGCACTATAAATATTTGCATCAACTCTACTGGTAGTGATACGAAAATATCCAGAACGAGCAGTCATTGACCAATTTGTATTATCGGGATTGTGATTCCATTGCCATGCTGTATTAAGCTTAACCGGAGTATTATAATTAAAATCGTCGGAAGCAATTATTCCTTTTAAGCCAATTGCACTAGCTGTTATGTCTAGAGTTGCAGGAGCTGTCATCATTGGCCAATTATTGGTCCATGTAACTTGAGTTAAGTAAGGAATTCGACCTACTGAGCCATTATCGCGGAATAACAGTCCATACCATTTTCCTGCTGGTGTAGATACAATTCCACCTTGGGCAACGCCATTGTTCGACAGTAAAACGGTGCCTTCCCAAGTACCTGTGAGGCTGCTTGCTCTATAAGCTAACTCGGTACGCGAACTTCCATTTGGCCAGCTAATAAGAGTTAGATAATATGTTCCGTTAATTTTATAAATATGCGAACCCTCGGAATTAACAATAAAACTTGAACCTGCAACAGAACCTGCATTAGAAATTAATACCTTGTCAACTCCTCCAGATTTGATTGCTAAACCATCGGCAGTTAATTCTACAATATGAATATCGGTACTTCCATAAAAGGCATATACTCTTCCATCATCATCGAACAACACAGATACATCGTGCATTCCTCGACTTATGGTATATGGTGTCCATGTTCCGTTTTCAATATCGTTTGTTCGGTAAATATGAGTTTTGCCCGTTGTGTAGGATAAAAAATAGATATAATAATAACCATTTGCATAACGAATACAACTTGCCCACGAACCTTTTCCATACATGTTCTTGCCGTTTGCCATTGTACATTCATCTTGTGTAGTAAGCACATCATAGACATAACCTATTGTTGTCCATGTTACCAAATCTGTCGACTTCATAATTGGAACTCCGGGTGCAAAATGCATGGTTGTGCTCGTCATGTAATAATTGTTTCCGACTCTAATAATATCAGGATCAGGAACATCTGCCCATAAAATAGGGTTTGTAGCCATTGTTTGAGCATGAACAATAAAGCTGCTTACATTTGCCATTACTACAAATATTGCAAGAATGGTTTTGTAAATATTTTTGTTCATAACTACCATAATATCTAATTGTTACCAAGTCAAAGTACAAGGAGCTTTAACTTTAATTAAATAGCCCTGACCCCAGTTTAGTTTTGTTAAAGAATTCAATGCCGAAGGATTTATGGAAGAATAAAATGCATCGAGATTTTTAACTGTTTCAACTTGACTCCAAATACTTGTAAGAGCTGTTGCAATATCTGTGCTTCCTGAAATAGGACAACCAATTACGTTCCATCCTGTAACTAACGATACAGAACTAGCGGGAGATATAATAACTGCAATTGAGGCTCTTGGACTTTCGCAAGTATTTACTGTTTGAGAAACATAGTAATTTACTGTTCCTAAAGTCGTAGTTAACGGTGTTGGAGCTGCTGTTAATGATGTACCTCCAGTTGCTACAGAATACCATTTAAGTGATGTACCAGTTGCTGTTAACATTGTTGGAGTAGCATTTAGTATATAAGTAACAGGAGTTACAACTGTTGGTGCTGTTGGTATAGCAGTAATATTTACCGTTATTGCAGCTCTCGTACTTTCTATTGCATTAACCGTTTGCGAAACATAATAAGTAGTTGAACCAACTGTAGTAGTTGAAGGTGTTGGTGCTATAGTACTTGCTGTTCCTCCAGTTGCAACAGTGTACCATTTCAATGAAGTTCCAGTTGCAGTTAATGCAGTAGCTGTTACCCCTTGACAATATGATATTGGTGATGTAACTGTAGGAGCAAGAGGAGCTACAGATGTAAATGTCATATAATTAAGGTTAATGTAATCGGTTGCGCCAATTGTTAAACGTAAAACTTGAGTGCCAGCCGTTAATTGTATATTATTAACCGTTACATCAGCCCAGGTTTGCCATCCAGCAGTATTTGGTATTGCTAAATTATTGACGATTGTAACTCCATTTGTTTGAAGCGACATTGTGCGTGCATCACCATTACAAGCTACTCTAAATGTTATATTATAAGCTCCAGTAGCAGCAACATTTACTGTATATTCAAGCCATTCGCCAGCAGCTGTATATCCTAAATTATATCCGGCACCTACATCAGTACAGGTTTCAATATCAACATCCTCGGTTGTTCTGAAATTTACAACTGGAGTTACATCACTTCCTGGACTAGTATCGTAGTATGCAGAATCTTGACCACCAAGGTCAAAGTTTTCGAATTGAATGGTTCCCGGAATTGGAGCTGCAGTTCCTCCATAAGGCGATTGTGGATCTCTTACCGAAATAGATACAGCACCCGAAGTTGTTACATTTCCTGCATTATCTGTAACTTTTGCTGTAATTGAATACGTGCCCGCAGTTGTTGGTGTCCATGAAATACTATATGGACTTGTATTATCGGTTCCAATTAAGGTTGTTCCAGCATAAAATTCAACTTTCGAAACGGTTCCATCAGGATCGGAAGCAGTTGCAGAAACAGTAACAGCTTTGCCATTTGCAACAACAGCAGCATTTGCTGGAGCAGTTAGGCTTACAACCGGTGCTCCGGGATTGATTGTGAAACGAACAGTATTTAAACTGAAAATACCTGCCGCACCAATAAATTTGAAGTATAAATCGTGTTGACCGGTTACATTTACATTAGCTGTATAATTTTTCCATACATCAGCTCCACCCGAAGCGATAATTGGAATTGTAGCTATTTTTGTTCCCAAGCCACTTATATTGTCTATCCAAACTTCTAAACTTCCTGTTCCTGCAGATGATGCAGCATTTACTTCTATTGCATTGCAAGGTGTACCATCTTGACTCATACTAATTCCTCCCAACATACACCAGTCGCCAGTTGCACCATTTGTAACAACTGTTCCAGGTGTTTTTGCCGAAGTTGTCATTCCATAAAAATTATTATACCCAGCAATTTTTATTGCAGATAAACCATCTTTATATTTGAATAAATCGAAATCGGCAGTTATTCCAGTTGCATATAAGCCAACTGAAGTACCAACCCATTCGTTATAGTTCGTATTGTAATTATCTAATGTCGAAACATCAATGGCACCACCTATTTGTGTCCAGGTTAAACCGTCGGCACTGTAAAAGCCTGTGATGCTGTGTAAAGCTCTTTCGATTTTTAGCCATACAACATTTCCAATGGTATTATTCACCTCGGTTGTGCTGCCATTAAATGCGAATCCAATTTTTTTAGCTCCATTATAACCTGAATATAGGGTTGCATATAAATCGTCTTTCCCATCCATAATTCGTAAACCAGCCTGATTTCCTGTTGCTGTTGCATTTACATTGACTTTTGTAATCATTGAATAATAATGACCACCTTCTTTTTGCAAGATATGCGTTGTTCCTGAACCGGGATTTAAACGCAAGTTACCAGCACTTGCAGTTAAAGAATATTGAGTAGCGGTTGTTTTATTGAAAAAATGCCAAAATACTTTAAGAGTACTTGCTGTAAAATAATCTTCTTTGGGTAAATTCAATAAATAATTATTAGTGTTTGGTAAATTTGGTGCAACAACTGGATTTGTATTTGCTGGAACTCCCTTAGGAACACCGCTAGCATCAAAAGTTACTTGATGAAGTAGACATTGGCGACCTTGACCATGCCATCCGCTATTATCGTAAGCATGTGATATACACCACCATGTACCATCGTCTAACATTATAGGTTGTGAAATATGATTTGGTCCAGTATATCCGCCTGGACTTGTTGCTGTTGAAAAGAAATTTCCATATAATGTCCAAGCCGATTCGGTTGCAGTTAATGTTGCTGAACTCATACAATATTGACCACCACTAACATCGCCTGCCATAAAATAGTAATACCTTCCATTTCTTTTACACATAACTGGTCCTTCAGCCCAACTATATCTGTTGTTAGCATTTACCCAATCCATATTCATAAGCGATCCTGCTACTTCATGACCAGTGGTTTTATCAACCTTAATAATTCTATTAATTGCCTGACCATTTTTCAATAACATATATGGAGTTCCATCATCGTCAACAAAAATGGAATTATCGTAACCAGTAATATCAGAACCTGTCATTCTCGTAGGAGTTGACCATGGTCCAGCCATAGTGGTAGCTTTGCAAAAATATTGACCACCTCCAGCATTATTGCTGAAATACACCCAATAATAACCTCCAAAATATGCTAAAGCTCCCTGCCAAGTTCCAGCAGAAGTTGCATCGCTTCCTAAACCAGCCCAATTTGAAGGTACGACACGGGTAAATACTTCCCAATGCACTAAATCGGTAGAATGTACAATACATACATATGGGTTGAAGTGGAAATTTGAGCCTGTTGAATAATAATCATTTCCCACTCTCATCATTGTTTGGTCAGGATGATCGCCAGGTTGAATAGGATTAATATAGGTTGTTACGCCATTTGCATTTTGTTGATTTGTTTGAGCGATACCATTTATGGCTATCATACAACAAATTATCAATAGTAATTTTTTCATATTTTAATATTTTTCAATTTATAATTATCGAGCTATCCAATCTAAAACACAAGGAGTTGTAACTTTAACATAATAACCTTTTCCCCATTCTACAGTTTTCAAAGAATTCAATGCTGCAGGATTTGCTGTCGAAAAGAATACATCGAGATTTTTAACAGATTCGACATTTGTCCAAATACTTGATAATGCTGATGATAATGCAGTACTTCCTGCAATTGGACAACCTATTATATTCCAACCAACTTTTAGTGAAACCGATTGAGGTAATGGTGCAACTATCACAGCTATTGTAGCTCGTTGACTTTCACAAGTACTAGTAGTTTGCGACACATAATAATTTGTAGTTCCAGTAGCTGTTGTTGATGGAATTGGTGCAGCTGTTAATGCTGTTCCTCCAGTTGAAACGGTATACCATTTAAGAGCAGTACCCGTTGCTGTTAAAGCTGTTGAAGTTGCACCTTGAGTATAATTTACAGGAGTTGTAACTGTTGGTATTGCTGGAATTGTATTAACAGTTACAATAACAGAACTCGTTGCTGAACAACTTGCAGCATTTGTTCCAGTTACAGAATACGTTGTTGTTACTGATGGCGAAACAATATTATTTGAAGTTGTTATTGCATTACTCCATTTATATGATGTTCCACCTGTAGCATTTAAAGTTGTTGCAATACCATTACAAATTGCAACTGCCGAACCAGCACTTATTGTTGGTAATGCATTTACAGTAATTGTTTCAGTAACTTTTGTTGATGCAACTCCTGCTGCACTTGTTGCAATTACTCCAATTGTATGAGAACCAACCGATGCATTTGTCCAATTATAAGAATATGGAGATGTTGCTGAAGAACCTAATAATGTAGTACCATCATAAAAATCAACTTTACTTATCGTTCCTGTTGTTATAGTAGCAGATGCAGAGAATGTAATTGCAGTTCCTGAACATATATTTGCATTATTAGCTGGAGATGTTATAGTTGCATTAGGCGTTACAACGGTTGTTATTGGAGCAATTCCGTTAAATGTATTCATACTTTGAGCTTCCAAAGTTACTTGAAATGACCCTGTTGTATTATTTATACTTGTTTCTTTTAATAAGCTTTTACTTCCTGTTGTTGTATATCTATCCCAAGTAGTTACTTTGGTGCCTGGAATGTTTAAAGTAATAGTTGTTGCAGAAGTATTTTTATTTACAGCTACAATAACCACATCATTTCCATTTTTATAGGCCGAAAGGTAAACATTTGTAGTAGGTGTACTTGTTGCATCAACTCTAATATATCCAGGACGTACAAATTTCGAAAAATGACTCATAATATAACCACGTTTTCCAATAGTTCCATCTTCTTTCATCGGACCATATGAACGACGAATTGTCCACCAAACATAGGTTTGAAATTCAGCATCAACCATGGCACTATGAATATGTTGACCGGTCTCTAAAGCTTCGGGCCAGTTATCTGTTGAGTTTGCTGTACTATTGGGGTAATATACTTCTGTCATCCACAATTCTTTACCAGCTCCTTTTTGTTTGAAAAGAGGATAAGGAAAATTAGCATATGAAGTTCCATAAAGATGAGCACCAAGTATGTCCATTTGAGCTAAAGCGGCAGCATCATTAAGTATTGGGTCGGACATCGATTTTACATATTGAAATGATTCTGGAGCAATTATTTTACAATTGATTGCAGAAGCATTGTTCTTCAAGAAATTAACTATTTCGGTTGATGTCCACCACGTCCATGTATCGGCATAATCTGGTTCATTTTGAATAGAAATGGCATATAAATTAACACCATTATTTTTCATATAAGTAACAAAGTCGTTAAGGTGAGTTGCATAATCGGCATACGAACTATATTTGAGGCGATATTTAGTTAATCCAGAAGCTGTTGTCCCAAACGATTCTCTCATACTACTTGGTGGATTCCAAGGAGAAGCAAATACAGTTACTCCTAATGCAACAGCTCTTTTGGCAGTTGGCAGTTCTAATGCCCATTGCGTTGGGTCGTCCGATACCCAAATACGAAGGATAGACATTCCAATTTGTCCGTCTCCATTGCCAAATGCAGTTTCTCTTTGAGCAGCTGTTAAATCGCCAACCCATACAGGATGATTAATTCCGCCATAACCTCTTATCGTTTGTTTTTCACTAGTAAGTGTAATTGTCGCTGTTTGAGCATCAATTTTATACCATGATAGTAAAAGACAAATAAATATTCCAATTAAACGATTAATTAAGCACTTCATATGTATAATTTATATTATTTAGCAATCCAATCTAAAACACAGGGAGCTGTTACTTTTACAAAATAACCTTTTCCCCACTCTACTGTTTTCAAAGAATTTAAGGCTGCTGCATTAACTGTAGAATAAAATACATCCAAATTTTTTACTGTTTCAACATTCGACCAAATACTTGATAATGCAGATTGCAAAGCAGTACTTCCGGTTATTGGGCAACCTATAATATTCCAGCCTACTTTTAATGAAATACTTTGACTACCAACAACGACAGCAATTGTTGCTCTAGGACTTTCGCATGTATTTACTGTTTGCGAAACATAATAATTAACTATTCCTGTGGCAGTGGTTGACGGTGTTGGTGTTGTCGTAATTGCTGTTCCTCCAGTTGCAACAGTATACCATTTTAAAGCTGTACCTGTAGCCGAAAGAGCTATAGGAGTTGCATTTAAAATATAATTTATCGGTGTTGTTACTGTCGGAGCAATTGGTGTAGCAGAAACATTTACTGTTATTGCTGCTCTATCGCTTTCGATATTGTTTAAGGTTTGCGAAACATAATATGTTGTAGTACCAACGATAGTCGTTAATGGCGTTGGAACAGTTGTGTTTGCAGTGCCGCCTGTTGCAGTTGTATACCATTTTAATGAAGTTCCAGTTGCTTTCAATGAAGTTGTAGTTGCTCCTTGGCAGTAAGATATTGGTGTAGTAACCGTTGGAGCAACGGGTGTGAATGTCATATAGTTGAGGTTAATATAATCGGTAGCCCCAATAGTTAAACGCAAAATTTGAGTGCCTGCGGTTAATTGTATATTATTGACGATTACATCAGTCCACGTTTGCCAGCCAGCAGTATTTAGTATTGCTAAATTGTTAACTATTGTAACTCCATTTGTTTGCAGAGATAAAGTTCGAGCATCACCACTACAAGCTACTCTAAATGTTATATTATATGCTCCAGTTGCAGCAACATTTACAGTATATTCTAGCCATTCACCTGCAGTAGCATATCCGATGTTATACCCAGCACCAACATCGGTACAATTTTCAATATCGACATCCTCAGTAGTTCTAAAATTAACAACTGGAGTTACATCACTACCTGGACTGCTATCGTAATATGCTGAATCTTGACCACCAAGGTCATAATTTTCGAATTGAATTGTACCCGGAATCGTTGCAGGAGTACCACTGTAAGGTCCTTGAGGTTGATAAACCTTGACAGCAACACTGGCTCTTGTGCCTTCACATCCATTAAGTGTTTGTCCTACATAATATGTTGTTGTTCCAACTATTGCTGTAGATGGAGTTGGAGCAGCAGTTAATGCAGTTCCACTAGAAGCTACTGTATACCATTTCAATGCAGTTCCTGTTGCTGTTAATTGACTGGCAGTTGCTCCAACTTTATACTTAATATTAGCTGCTGAAACTGTTGGTGCAGCTGTTGAGCAAGTAGATGTACAAGAGGCAAAAGGACCAGGAGCTGGACAGCAAGCAAGACTTGTTTGTGCTGCCATGTAAGATTTCAACCAGGTCATTGCTGGACGATCAGTAAGATCGGCATATTCAAGTCCTGTGTCAGTTCCACCTGAACCCGTTACGCCATTTCCTGGAATCCATGTACTACCCTGAATATATCCCCACAAAGTGATACCCGCTACATGCGGATGTTCCCACGCGATAGTGAAAAAGGATTGCAAATAAGTTTTTTGCGCAGCTTCGTTAGGATCGGCCACAATGTCCAACTCGGTCATGTGAATTGGCAAACTTGTTTTAGTCCATAACTCGTCCAAACAGGCTTTGAAGTTTGCAGCTGAAAGGTTGTTAGTTGCACCGTTCATACCATGAGCTTGGAGACCAATACCATCAATCAAATTTTTCTTGCCATCGGTAAGATTTGGTGCATTTTTAATTGCATTGATCATGGTAATATAAGTAGCACGGCAGTTGTTCCAGTTGAATTCGATGTTAAATTCATTGATTAACAATGTTGCATTTGGAAAATATTTACGTGCAAGCTGGAAAGGCCATATTGCCCAACCATAGGTATTGTTTTTATCGTTTGCATTTGCTGGATCGGCTTGGTATCCTGCTGTAAGTGCAGCTTTTAAGTTTGAAGCAATTGCAGTATTTACTGGTTCATTAAGCACATCAATTAAACTTAATCCCCCCATAGGAGCATAATGATTTGCAACAGCTTTTGTATAATTTTCAATTGAAACTTGGAGCTCAGCCGTTGTTGCACTTGAAACCCAACTAGGAGTTTGAGCTCCCCACATTAAATTGTGGTATTTAAACAAACCACCATTGTTTTTAGCCCAATTGTAAGCTAAATCTGAATTTGTAAAGTCATACTTTCCTTTGGTTCCTTCAACTGATCCCCATTTTGAACCGTTTTCTGACGTTACTTGATTCCAAAGAGTACTGTAATTACTTGGAGTATTGTAAGCAATTATGTTGCCTAGATATTTCCCTTTGCATTTCCCAAGTTGGGCTTGTAATGATAAACAGAAAATACTCAAACATAATAAAGTTGAAAATACTTTTTTCATAATTCTACGTTTTTATTTACGTTAATAAATCTACTTTCTTTAGGTGTTAAATAAATAATTAAAACTGACAATCATTTTTTACGTCAATTTTTATACACGATATAGTTCAATTTTACACCCTCAATCTTCATAAACAAATATATATTTAACTATCTCTTTTTTTAAGGCATACTGTTTCATATGAACGTGTAATCTGTTTCAAATTCGAATAATTAACGAAAACCAAAATTCTAAATAAAGCTGATACTACTTAAAACAAAGGAGTTTAGCAAAAAACAATATTAATTTCACTAATTCGTTTTTTTTGCCGAATCAATATATTGGGAAGGGGTCATTCCATATTCTTTTGCAAAATTTTTGGCAAAATTTTTGGAATCGAAAAATCCAACTTCTGCAGCAACTTCAGAAACTCTATATTTTCCAGTTTTAAGCATTTCAGCAGCCTTTTGCATTTTAATTTCACGTATATAATCGCCTAACGATTTCCCTGTTGTTTTTTTAAAAAGTCGCCACATTTGAGCTCGACTAATTCCTATATTATCTACAACAGTTTCTGTGTTTAAATCAGAATTCGCAATATTTTCGTTTATAAAGTCTATTACTTTCTTTATCATTTTATTATCGTAATCCTGAGGTAGATTTACAAGTTGATGACTTTCAAAACTTTTTTGAATTTCTTCACGAATATGTTTCCGATAATCAAGTAATGATAGTACTTTTTGTTTTAAACTAAATGGATTAAAAGGCTTTTCAATAAAATCGTTTGCACCACTCACAAAACTTTCAATTTCGATATCATTTCCTTGTTGTGATGTTATGATTAATACAGGTATATGTCGAGTTAAATCATTACTTTTTAACAACTTGCAAATTTCAATACCATTCTTTCCGGGTAAATTGATATCACTTATTATTATATCTGGCAACATATTTTGAGCAATATATAGTCCTTCATTACCATCTTCAGCCTTTATAACAATATAATTTCCTTCAAATACACTATGTATAATCTCTCTTATTTCAATATTGTCATCAATTATTAAAATTGTTGCAGTCTCATTGTCAAATGATTGACATATTGCAATTTGCTCTTGAGTACTAATAGGTTTAGATATCATTATAGCCTGATTCTGCCCTTTGGGTAATGATACTGAAAAAGTTGAACCATTGTTAATTTGACTTTTTACACGAATTTGACCAGCGTTTTTATCAATAAATGTTTTGCATAATTGAAGTCCAACACCAGTACCTTTCTCGTTTAAAGTTCCAAAACTGCTTTTTATACCTTTTTTTAAATTAAATAAGTTTTTAATTAATTCATCTTCAATACCAATTCCTGTATCAATAAAATCAATATCAATACTATTATCCATTTCCTGAATCAAAATATGAATTGAACCTCCATTGTGAGTAAATTTAATTGCATTTGTCAATAAATTCCTAAAAACAGTGCTTATCATTCGAGGATCGATAAAAGCATTTGAAGAGAATTCAAGTTGTTTCGTTATTGAAATATTCTTTTGAAGTGCATTGTCTTTTACAAGCGAAATTGCATCGTCTATTAGTAACTCAATATTTATTTCAATAGGATTTACTTTATGGTCTTTATTAAAACTTTGAGCCCAATCGAGAACCGTCGTCATTTGATTTACCAATGATGTTGCACATGAAAGTATTGATTCTGAATATTGTTTAACTTTCTCGGATTTACTCTCAGATATTTCGCTTTTTAATATTCCTGCCATTCCAATAATTCCGGTAAGTGGACTTTTAAAGTCATGACTCACGATTGTTATTAACTCATCTTTCATGTGCAAAGCTTCAATCAAATCGAGATTTCGCATTCCAATTACAATTTGATTTTCTTTTAATTGATTATTCTTTTTGTATAACATATGGTTTGCCGAAGATATTTCTTCGGTTCGTTCTAAAACCTTTCTTTCAAGTTCTTGATTCTGACGTTTAATTAATCTAAATCGAGACAAAACAATTGTTATCGCAGTTATAGTTATAATTAAAAACAGGCTAATTCGAAACCACCACGATTTCCACCACGGTGGTATTATATTAATTGTAATTGTACGAGCTCTACTCCATTGACCATCACCAATGCTTGCTCTAACAATAAATTTGTAAGTACCAGGTTGAAGTCCCGAATAATTTGCTATTCTACTATTAGCATCAGATGGAATCCAATCGTTGTCTACACCTTTAAGTTTATATTCATAAAGTAGATTTTGTGAATCTTGAAATTGAAGACATGCAAACTCAATTGCAAAAGAGTTAAATGCAAATGGAATAGTTATTTTATCGGTATACGTAATTGCTCTTTTGTACAAACCATTTCCTTCAAAAGTATATCCTGCTTGAACAGGAATTCCTTTTATACGCAACCCAGTTAATACCGGAATTGATAATAACGTTTTAATTTTTATGTTGTTAGGATTGAAAACAATAATACCTTTTGAACTTGAAAAGAATAATCTACCATCGGGTGATTTAGTACAAGACTTAGCCATAAAACCACATGGTAAATCGTCCGATTGTGTAAAATGAGTAAATGAGTTTTTATGAATGTCGAATTTTGTTATGCCTTTAGAAGCAAACCAAATGTTTCCTGATTGATCAGAAATTATAGATTCTATTATATTTGATTTTAAACCATTTTCAATCGTATAGTTTGTAAACGTTTTGGATGCTCTATTGTATTTAAATAAACCATCTCCACAAGTCCCAATCCACAAATTCCCGTTTATATCAATATGCAAATGATGTATAATATTGGAATTCAACTTATTCCGACCTTCAGCTTTCTTACTAAATGTTTCAATAACAGGTTTTGTTGAAGTTTGATTGTTTATATGAATTAATCCATCGCCAAATGTTCCAATCCACAAACTACCATCGTTATCGCCAATTAATGTATATATAGGGGATTTTAAGTTAATAGAATATTTTTTATTATGCTCAAAATCGATTCCCGTTAAAACACCACACCAAGTACCAATCCAAAATATTCCTTTAAAATCTTTACAAGCACTAAACACCGATTTTACAATTGTTTTACGAGTTATTGTTTTTTTGTAGGAGTCGTATAAAAAAACAGTATCTACACAACTAAACAGACAGTACCTATCATCAATTGGATAAAGTGTTATTGCAACTCCTTTGAAAATTTGTTTTGCACAATCAGGACTTAAGTTTGCACTATTTTCACAACAATAAACTGCTTCTATATTATTAAATATAAGTGAATTATCCCTAAATACACTAAGATTATTTGCTGTTGTTTTATTTATATCTTCTTTATTTAATTTAGAAACTAATTTAAAGTTTTTGCTTTTATCCTTTTTACAATACAAGCCGTTTTCGATAGTACCAAACCATATTGAATTGTCTTTGTCTTTATAAATGCAGGTTACTAATTCTCCATCAAAATAGTTTGTTTTTGATTTTGAATTAAAACATTTTACAGTATTGTTTGTTAATGAAAGTAGTCCAGAAGCAGATCCAATCCATATAGAAGTGTCATTTTCTATAGTTGCATCATAGCAAAAGCTGTTAGGAAATATACTTTTATTTAATATTTTTTTATCAATCCATTTTCCGTTTTGATGTTTAGTATTTAAAATATAAACCCCTTCGAATAGAAATGTTAATACCAAAGTAGAATCGTTATCTTGTTGCATTGAATAGCAATGCTTTAATTCCCTTTTCTCAATAAATTTTATGCTTTTATTTTGAGTATTATAAGTAAAAATACCATAATTACTTGCAATAAATAAAATGCCATTTTGTACAATAAACCGGTAAACTTCAAATTTATCTTTTCCAACAAATTGTTTTGAGAAATCAATACACTTATTTAAGTATTTTAAACCCGATTTTTGTAGACAAATAAATTTAGTTGAATCGCTATAGGCCCAGACATTACCATTGTAATCAATACTTATATTTTTCAAAAATGCAGTTCCAGAAATTCCGGGTAGTTTAATTAAATAAAAAGTCTCGGTCAACTTATCGAAATATTCTATTCCAGCATCGGTCGAAAGCCAAATTTTTCCATCAACCCCTTCTGAAATGCCTATAATTGATGTTCCATGAAGCGATTGTTTATTTTTCTTATCGTAAATATAATTTTTGAAATTATATCCATCGAAACGACTTAAGCCTCTTGTTGTACCAATCCAAAGAAATTTATCTTTATCCATTAGTAGGCAAGTTACTGTTTTGTGAACTAAACCTTCTGATGTTGAGTAATTTGAAAAAGTAAAGTTACTTTCTAAAGCTACAAGGCAAAATGATTGAAAAATGAAGAAAAATAATAATAGATGTCGCATAAGAATGATAAATCGCTTTTACTCCAAAATAATAAATAAATGTAGTGTTTTTTTAAAAACGTAAGGTATAAATATCACAAACTAGAGGCTATTTGTATCATAAAAGTTTTAAAGTTTAATTATTCATTATTCGATTTAATCTTTTAACCAGCCCTAATCAATAACGTTATTACAAGATTCGTTATAGCCCCAGCAATACTTGAAGAATTAAACGTATTATGAATAAATTTTATTCCATATATACTCTGAGCTAATATTAAATAAACTTGATTAACGATTTATAAAGAAGGCAAATATATAATTAATGAAGTTCAATATGATTCCATCCATGAGAATAAACAGTTAAATCCTTGGGTTTACGTAATTACTTTTTCATTTTTTCGCCTGCACCGAATATTCATTGGGAATAATCTTGTGACCATGATTGCAGGCAAAGACCTTGGTAAATTCGGCTCCGAAATATAAAATTATTGCAGAATAATATACCCAAGCAAGAATCAAAATGACAGAGCCAGCAGCACCATAAATTGAGGCAACATTATATCGACTTAAGTAAGCTCCAATGGCAAATTTCCCAATCATAAACAGAAATGCAGTAAACGATGCACCAACAAGACTGTCTTTAAAATCGATTTTACCATCGGGTAATGTTTTGAAAATGATGGTAAACAACAAGGTGATTATTCCAAAAACAATAAGAATATTCGAACCATAAAAAAGAAAGATTTTTTCGTGAGGAAAGATTACTGCCAATTGTTTATTAAAAACGTCGACTACCGAATTTATAATTAAACTAACTAACAACAGAAAACCTACCGATCCAATCATTGAAAACGACATCAGTCGATTGTACAAAAATTTTGCAATGCCACGTTTCGGTTTTGCTTTGATTCCCCAAATCTGATTTAGCGAATCTTGAATTTCGGCAAATACACCCGAAGCTCCAATTAATAAAACAATAATACCTACAGCTGTGGCAAAAACATTACTTTGCGAAAGTGTTACATTTTTCAATATTTCTTGAATTTGCAACGCAGCTCCATTGCCAACCAAATCTTTAATTTGTCCGAAAATATGACCTCGTACAGCATCGGCACCAAAGAAAAATCCACTCAACGAGATGATAATGATTAACAATGGTGGCAACGAAAATATGGTATAATACGATAAGGCAGCACTTAATTTCAGAGCATTATCATCGAGAAAGCCTTTAAAGCTTTCGCTAAATAATTTGCCGATACTTTTTATTGTTGGGTTGATTTTCATGATTATTTAATTTAATAACAAGACCCTTCGACAAGCTCAGGGTGACGATCATACTACGCATGTCATGCTGAGCCTGTTGAAGCATCTGAACAAAATATTTCATTCTCGATATTTTTTAATTTGTAGCACATTTTACATTCTCATCTTCTATTTTTTTCACTGAAACACCGTTGCCCCAGGCTTTCCAAGTTCGAAATCTCTGAATCCAAAATCGGAAGTTTTAAATGCATTCATTTTAAAAATATCGTTCCCAATACCTGGAATTATTGGATAAAATGAAAGTGATATTTGAAAAGTATTTAAAATAAGGTTTTCGTTTTTGATTAAAATGCCAAAGCCAATTTGTGAATAAATTTTGCTGTTTCTAAATCCAGTTTCTCTGTTTCCAAGCATCCCCATTGAATACGTTACATAGGGTCCAAAACGGAATCCCCAAAAATTCCAAGGAGCATACCATTGGGTTTGAAATGTCAACAAAATCCGACTTATTCCCGACAATATTTTACTTTTAAAACCATCAATACCATAACCATCATTTATGGTTAAACTATCGTACGAAAAACGATTCATGCCAATAGTTATTTGTGGTTTTACAAATTGCCGAAATTTCCATTTTCCAATTGTTTCTAATTTTGTAAAATAGTTAATACTCCCGTTTATCATGCCTTGCTGTGTGTGCGATGCTCGAAAAAAGGTTCCATATTCGAGGGTTGTACTCATATATCCATATTCAAAATAATTGCCCGACGAAAACTTTGCACCTAAATATAATCTACCATTATTATTTTTTATTTGATAACCACCCGTAATGCCATAAACTCGGCCAACTGGCACATCTTCAGTTATACCATAATTAAAAATATACGAATCTTTATGATAACGTCGATACGAAATTCCAACACCCGCCAAGTAAAAATTTTCGTCGGAATAATTATGTTGAGGATCTACTTTTTCTAACGGTTTTTCAAGGAATCGTACTCTCAAGAAACGAATGGTTGTAATAAGATTTGTGGTTCGATTTTTTTCTGTATTTCCTTTAAAAATATGCATTGCATATCCTGCCCAATAATCTTGCGAATTGAAGGTATACTTTCTTGGAAAATAAACCGAATCGGGAAATGGAACCGAATCTTGATAAAATTGTTGTGTAAAATTTACACCAGCTGCCCAATGTGCAAATGGCGAAAAAAACGGTCGATCGACAGCAAATGTTTTGTTAAAATTGCGGAATTCGTCTGTTCCATAATGCAATGTTGAAGTGATAAAAGTATTGCGAATATTGGGAATAAAATAATTGGTATTAAAAGTATTTTCACCAGTAAATGGATATTGCGAATAGGTATTACTAAATTCATGACCTGTTCCAAAAAAATTCTTATCGGTTACATTTACAATAATATGTTTGGGCGAACCTACAACAGTTGGCATTATACTCCATTTATCGAGCTCTCGAATAAAAATATCGACTGAGTCTGAATTTCGACTTGTTAAACGTGAATAAAATGAAACATCGCGAATATACGATTGGCTTCGAACTAAACGCTCCGACTCTCTCACCAGCAAAGAATCGTATACCTGATTTTGATGGACAAGTAAAAGGTTTCGAATGGTGATATTAGCTGTCTTTTTATGCATTGTATTTCCAATTTTCGAAATTTTAGTAAGATTTGCTTCAATAGTATCGCCAATTGAAAAACCAAATGGATCGAGTGTTATGATGTTTATGTGTCTGATTATTTTACCTTCAAATCGACTATATGGTTTTTGCTTTACAACTTTAGCTTTTTTCTTTTTAGAACTCGATTTTACAGGTTTAAAAAACAAACTATACACAAAACTTTTACTTTTACTTTGTTTAGAAAAACCTTCGATTTTCGCATAAAGTTCTGTTGAATCTTTTGCCATTTGAACCTTTTGTGCAGATGCAAAATTGCCTAGTAAAAGGAATAGTATGAACGTTAGTTTGAGATGCATTTGATAGTACCATCAATACTACTTTTTCTTATTCAAAATTTCCTGTTCTGCTGCTTTCTGATCGATAGCATCTTGTTTTACTTTCTCAGCAGCTTTTTTCTTCTTATGATAAAAACCTCTAAAGAAAATATTATGTTTAGCTGCTTCCATATTTTCATTTAAACCTTTCGAACTTTTTTCGAGATTTGATATTGTATGATCAAGACTTTGGGCAATTCCTGGATCTTGAATTAACCGTCCAATAGTTCCTTTTCCTTTATTTATTTTATGTAAAATTTCTGATAATTGTTCCGAAATAATTGCTGCATTCGAAGCCGTAACTTGCACACTTGCCATTATTTCATCAGTTTCGATTGGTTCGTTCGATTCGAGCATTTGCGCTTCTTTAACCAATCCTGCTGATGCACTTCCTTGCGTAATAACAATAAACCGATCGCCAATAAGTCCTTCTGAACCAATGGAAGCTTGACAGTCGGATTTAATAAATTGATGCACTTCTTTACGAACAAGCATTTCAACATTTACCGTCGAATCGTTGATAATTGTAATATTATCGACTGTACCAACATTGATTCCCGAGAAACGAATATTGTTTCCAACTTGCAAGCCACTAATATTATAGAAATGTGCCGAAAGTTTAAAAACAGGATTAAACATGTTTTTTTGCTTTCCAATGATAAAAATAGCAAGTACAAAAAGTGCGATTCCGCCTGCAACAAAAAGGCCTAAACGTACCTTAAATTTGTGTGAATGAGTTTCCATGATTTTGGGTTTTTAATTATGTAAAGAATGAAAAAAATAAATAATATTGTTTTTTCACCCCAAAGCCCTAAAGAGGCTTTAAGGCAGGTGATGAGCTAAAGTCCCCTTCAGGGGATTTAGGGCTATTTGATTTTATTCTTATTTGAAAAACGATTTTATTAATGCATCTTTCGATGATTCAAACATTGCTAAGGTTCCTTCTTTATAAACCTCGCCTTCGTTCAACATTATAATTCTATCGGCAGTATGTTTCGTGCATGCAATATCGTGAGTAATGATAATCGATGAGGTTTTATATTGTTTCTGGAGATCTTTAATTAGTACGCTTATTTCGTCGGAAGTTACCGGATCAAGACCAGTTGTTGGTTCGTCGTAAAGAATAATTTTGGGATCAACAACAATGGTTCGGGCAAGACTAATTCGTTTACGCATGCCACCAGAAAGTTGCGAAGGCATTTTATCGATGGAATCGGCTAAGCCAACATTCTCTAAAACTTCTTTAACTTTATGATTAACTTGATATTCTGAAAGATGCTTCTTAATTCGTCGCAATGGGAATTCAAGATTTTGACGCACAGTCATAGAATCGTACAAAGCTCCACCTTGGAAAAGGAATCCTATTTTTTTTCTAACTTCGGCTAATGCATCGCCTTGCAAAGCACTTACATTTTCACCAAAAACAGTAATCGATCCATCATCGGGCATCAATAAATTGACAATACATTTTATTAATACCGATTTTCCCGAACCCGATTTACCAAGCACGACAAGATTCTCGCCTTTAAACAGTTGCAACGAAATATCTTTCAATACTTCTTGTTTATCAAAACCTTTTTTAAGGTTTTTAATTTCGATTATCGTTTCTGGATTATTCATTTATGTTAATTTTAAATTCTTAATTTTTAGTTTTTAATTACAATGTCATAATTCATAATTCATAATTCATAATTCATAATTCATAATTCATAATTAAAAACTATTTAAATCATATCGGTTATCTGCACAGCAATCATATCGACAATAATTACCAAAAGCGAAGCCATCACAACTGCCGAATTTGCTGCTTTACCAACACTTTCGGTTCCACGACCGGCATTGTATCCTTTGTAACAGCCAACAAAACCAATGGTAGCTCCAAAAAAGATTGACTTAATCACAGCTGGAATAAAATCAAGAAATGCAACATGACTAAATGCTTGCGAAAAAAATAGAACAATTGACACATCGCCTTTTATATTTGCTCCAGCCCAACTTCCAAGAATACCAAGCGCATCGGAATAAAGAATCAAAAGAGGAATCATCAATGTTGCTGCTAAAACACGAGTTACAACTAAAAATCGCATTGGATTGGTTGATGAAACTTCCATAGCATCAATCTGTTCGGTTACTTTCATTGAGCCTAATTCTGCTCCCATGCTTGAACCAATTTTACCAGCGCAAATAAGTGCCGTAATAACTGGTCCCATTTCCCTGATCAGCGAAACAGCAACCATTCCAGGTAACATACTCACCGCACCAAATTCTATAAGAACTGGACGCGATTGAATGGTTAAAACCAATCCCATTATTGCTCCAGTTACCGAAATGAGTGGCAACGATTTATATCCAATTTGAAAACATTGGCGAAGAAATTCCTTGAACTCAAAATCGCGCGAAAAAGTCTGTTTAATTGTTTGGGTGATGAATAAAAAAACATCAGCAATAGCAAGTAACAATTCATGACCTTCCTCAATTTTTTCAATCGTTTTCTTCTTTGTATGGCTAAACACTCGATGCGTTTCTTCTTTTATGTTTGGTGTAATGGAAAATCGTTTCATGGTGATGTGTTTTATTATTTGTTTTATAATACCAAATCGAAATATACTTTGGTCATTTGTTTATAAAACTCAACCCCTGTCCTGCCGAACATCCCCTTCTCTCGCGAGAGAAGAGGAATATGTAAAGCAACGTATGTTGGCGAGGGGGTGAGTCTTAATTGGTTAATACAATAAATCGTAAATAGATTAAAACAAGTAGTTCATTAGCATACTACCCAATTAGCACATTAACCTATTCTTTAACAATTATAAATTCAGTTCTACGATTCTTTTGATGTTCAGCTTCAGTACAATCAGAAAGCACTTTTAATTCGCATTCACAACGATTTATTAATTTCGTTTCACCATAACCTTTACCCGAAATTCGTTTCGGATTAGTAATACGTTTTTTGATATAGTCGGCCGATGATTTTGCTCTACGTTCCGATAATCGTTGATTAAACTCAAAGCTAGAACGGCAATCAGTATGCGATCCTAATTCAACAATCATTGTTGGATGTTCGTTCATTATTTTCACAATATTGTCAAGATCTGCAACAGCATCTGGACGGATATTCCATTTACCATAATCGAAATAAATAGTGTTTGGATCGAAAGCAAGAACTTTTGCCAAATTTGCACCAACTTTTATTTTTTCAGCAACAATCGGTACAACAATAGCTGAATCTGCTTTTTTGATCATCACAATATCAGCAATTACAACAATTTCTTTACCAAAGGTATTTGCAATGGTATCGCCTTTTAAATAATCTTTATTAGTTCCAGAAAGTTTAAAGTTTTTATCTTTTTTAACCATAAAACTAAAAGCAGCATCGTCTTTTGTGGTAATGGTATCAATTATACCACCCTTATCATCAAGCAAGGTTACAAAGGTTTTAGCAATTGGAAAACCTACCGAGTTTTTAGCAATACCAGTAATTTTTTTATTTACGGTTAATGTTTTAATAAAACTTACACCATAAATATCGTCGTCACCACTGCCTCCAACTCTATTTGACGAGAAATAACCAACAGTCATTTTATCGTTTACAATAACAGCGAAATCGTCGTATTGAGAATTAAGCGGTGAGCCTGCATTATAGACTTTTCCATAATGATCGCCATTTATTTCAGCAATAAAAATATCTAAACCACCTAATCCAAATCGTCCGTTTGATGCAAAAAATAAGATTTGGTTCGTTTCCTCAATAAAGGGAAACATTTCATCGCCTTCGGTATTTATGTCTCTACCTAGATTTAGGGGTTGAGTCCATTCTCCTTTTTCGTTTTTAGTTGTTTTATAAATATCGGCACCACCAAAACCTCCTGGCATATCGCTTGTAAAATACATTGTTTTACCGTCTTTTGTTAAACAAGGCTGAGAAACAGAATATTCACTATTATTAAAAGTAAATGGCGTTGGTTTCGACCATTTTAGATCGGCATTGGTGCTAAACCAAATTTGTAATTCTACAACTTTATCTTTTGAATGGTCGTTATAATTGTTCCGACTAAATGCCATAACAGTACCGTCGTTGCTAAAACTTGCTGGTCCATCGTGTAAGTGTCCGTTAAGCTTTTTGCTGAAATTTTGAGGATTTGTTAATTGTCCTGAATCGACATCGGCAACATACATATCCCAAAATGGTTTTCCTGTCCAATTGTACTTTCTCACAATCATTTTTGGCGTTGCACGACTCGACGAAAATACAATTTGATTATTGTAATAGCTCGTTCCAAAATCGTCATCGGCAGTATTTATATCTAGATGTTTTACTTTATATTTTCCATCATCTTGTTGTAAATTAATCAAATCTGTTTTGTTTTCGGCAAAGCTTTTAGCACGTAAATCTTCGGGTTTTAATACCACGAACGTTTCCATTCGAACTGCCGATTGTTGGTATTTACCGTTCGATTTCAGAACCATTGCATAATTATAATAATCTTCGGGAAGCAATACATTTTTCTGAACCATCATTGAATCGTACACTATTTCGGCTTCACTATTTTGATTCAAATTGTGATATGCTTCAGCCAATTGTCGTTGACCATCAATACTAAGATGTTTAACTTTCGAGTATTTCTTTATTGCATCCGTATACGAATAACTGAATGATAATTTATCGCCTTTTTTTTCTTTATGCGATTTCTCTTGCGCGGTTGCTGTTAAGCACATCGCAGTAAGAAGCATGATTGGTAGATATAGCTTTTTCATGTTTTATGGTTTTATTTCGTTTAAAAATTTCTTGGAGAATGAATTTGTTTTTTGCTTGAGTAGATAAAATCGTAGCGTAAGATAATTTCATGACTACCAAGATTATATTTGCCTGTTTGTAAACCATACGACCAATCGAACGAATAGCCAAGATGTAATTGTTGGGTAAGATCAAATCCTATTAATGCACCAACGGCATCGCCCGTACGAAACATTGCTCCCAATGTCAATCGGTTTGCAATAATAAACGAGGTTGTAAGATCAGCTTGAACAGGTGCTGCATTGGTAACTTTGATAAATCCTGTTGGTTTAAAAGCCAAGTTTGGACTTAAAACGAACATTGCTCCTGTTATAAAGTAATAATGTCGTTGTTCCTTACTAACTAGGGTACTTCCTTTAATCGCATCTGTAATCGAATAACTATTTTGGATTAAACTTGGAGCCGAAATACCTGCATAAAAACGTTCGCGATAATAATAAGCACCAAAGCCAAAATTTGGAGTTATTTTATTACTGATATTATTTGCAAATGCAGGATCTTGTTGATCGACATTGAGCGTAGCCAAACTTGCTTTAAACATGTTAATTCCAGCACTTAAACCAAGTGCTAATTTCGATTTCTCCGACATTTTCATTATAAATGCAAAATCGCCCGATACCGATGAAATATTCGTAGCTCCTAGTTTATCGTTCATCAAAGACAAACCTAAACCAATGTGTTCGCTTGCAACGGGTGCATGCATAGTAATAGTTTGCGTAATTGGCGATCCTTTAAAATCGACCCATTGAGCACGGTTAAGTGCTGTTATCGTTAAGGCATCTCTACTACCGGCGTATGCCGGATTGACTTCCAAAGTATTGTACATATAATGCGTATACATTGGTGCTTGTTGAGCAGTGGCAGTTAAACTCCCTAGAGCTAACGCCATAACTGCTATTTTTCCTTTTAGTGTTTTCATTTGAATATATTTTCAATATTAATTATCAATGTATGTTTATCTGTTTAGGTAAATAGTTCCTTTGTGAACAGAAGAGCCATCGCCCAAATCGAGGATATAGAAATAGGTTCCTATTGGTAAATCGTTTCCACCTAAGCGTAATCCCATAGTAGATTTTCCATCCCAAGTATTGAGGTAAGGACTTGCATGAAATACTTTTTCACCCCAACGATTGAAAACCGTAAATGTGCTTTTTGTATAACTTTCGATTCCTCTAATGACATACAAATCGTTGATGTTGTCTTCGTTTGGCGAGAATCCTTCTGGAATATTAAAGTTCAAACTGTCGCAATTACTAACGGCAATGGTAACAACCGAACTATCAGATTTACATCCATTAACGGTAACAACTAACCAATAGATTCCTGCATCAGCATACGTTGCTGCAGCAATTACCGCATTTTGAGTAGTAGAAGAATATGCTTTTGCATTTTTCCAAAGATAACTAGCATCAACAACTGGTTGAGCGGTTAAGGTAATTGAATGACCTAAACAAACTGGCGAAACTGTTGTTGCCAACGCTTCAGGAATTGCATGAACGGTTAACGAAACAATGTTCGAAGTATCGTTCGTTGTACAGGTTCCCGATAAAATCACCGAATAGTTTAAAGCAGCATCACTTGCTGTTGCAGGATTAATAGTCAATGTTTTTGACGTTGCACCAACAATATTCACTAAACCTTTACGCCATTGATAGCTAAGATTTGTACCTGTTGCTAAAACATCGAAACTCGCTGATTTACCAGTACAAACAACTTGATTGCTTGGTTCTGTAGTGATTATTGGATTAAGATTACGTTTTAATGATACCATTTTCGATGTATCGCTTAATGAACAAATTCCGGTTACTATAACCGAATAGTTCGAAGCTGTATCAGTAATGTTTACTGGATTTATAGTAAAGGTATTGGTTGTTGCGCCAACGATATTTACCAAAGCTTTTCTCCATTGGTAACTTAGGGTTGAACCTGTTGCTGTTACAACAAAACTTGCTGATGTTCCAATACAAACCGTTTTGTCAATTGGTTCAACAGTTATAATTGGTGCTTTGTTTAAAGCTAACACCACATTTTTCGAAGTATCGGTTAATGAACAGATTCCTGTAACAATAACATTGTATTTCGATGATGTATCTGCAGCATTTACTGGATTTACCGTTAATGAATTAGTTGTTGCACCAGCAATAGTTACGATTCCCTTTCTCCATTGATAACTTAGTGTTGTTCCGGTTGCAGTTACTGCGAAGTTGGCAGAAGTTCCAGCACAAACTGTTTTGTCTATTGGTTCAACAGTGATAATTGGAGCTTTTGTAAATCCTAAAACAACATTACTTGAAGCATTCGTTAAAGAACAAATTCCTGTAACAACAACATTGTAGTTCGATGCAGTATCAACCGCATTTACCGGATTTATTGTTAAAGTATTTGATGTTTCTCCTACTATATTTACAAGACCTTTTCTCCACTGATAACTGAGTGATGAACCAGTTGCCGTTACGGTTATACTTGCAGTAGTACCTTCGCAAGTAGCAGTATTTATTGGTTGTAAAGTAATAACTGGTATTTTATGTAAAGCCAAAACAACTAATTTCGAAGTATCGTTTGGCAAACAAGTTCCCGAAACAACTACATAATAGTTAGATGCCGAATCGGCAATCGAAACTGCTTTGAATGTTAAAGTATCGTTATTTGCTCCAGTAATATTTGCAGTGTTCACAACATTTACTAATCCACGTTTCCATTGGTAGGTAAGATTTGTTCCTGAAGCAACTACTGTTAAACTTGTAGAATCGCCAACACAAACGGTTTTAATCGTTGGTTCGGTTGTAATTGTAGGTGTTACATTTACAGCTATCGAAGCATTCGTTGAAATATCATCAGGAAAACAAAGTCCTTTAATTACAACATTATAATCTAAAGCAACATCAGTAATAGAAACAGATTTAATTGTTAATGTATCGGAAGTAGCACCAGTAATATTTACGCCATTGGTAATGTTTACAAGGCCTTTTCTCCATTGGTAGGTAACACCCGCTCCAGTATTTGTTATTGAAAGTTTAACTGGATTTCCTGTACAAACAGCTTGGTTGACAGGTTGTGTAACTATATTTAAAGCCGTTGGAATTGAGAATGATGCATTTTTTGAAGTATCGTTTGGCGAACAAGTTCCAGAAACAATCACATTATAATCTAATGCTTCAGTTGTATTGTCAACAAGATAGAGTGTTAAAGTATCGGTAGTTGCACCGGCAATTTTAACTCCGTTTAGTAAGTTTACATTTCCTTTTCTCCATTGATAGTTAAGATTTGTACCTGTTGCGGTTACAACGAATCGCACTGAATCGCCAATACAAGCACTTTGATTCGTTGGTTCTTTCGTAATAATTGGAGCGGTATTTACCATTAAAGAAACCTTCGACGAAGTATCGTTTTTCATAAATGGTTCCATTATTACAACATAATAGTTCGATGCTGTATCTTTAATTTTTACTGGGAAAATGGTTAACGAATCGGTTTTTGCACCCTTAATTGTACCACCATCAATAACATCAATAAGTCCTTTTCTCCATTGGTACGTTATACCCGTACCAATTTTAGAAACGATAAAACGAGCAGTATCACCAGCACAAACCGTTTGATTTGTTGGACCATTTATACTATTTGCCGGAATCGAAGCATTTATCGATGCTGTTGAAACAGCACCATTTGTAGCCAATGCACGACCGTTAAGCGTTGTTCCCGACAATATATCGATTGCTCCTCCTGCCGTAACTATTGTTCCATTAAAAATTGAATTAGCCGTGATACTTACTGCACCATTTACCAGCCAAAACACATTTTTAGCTTGTGTTCCATTAATTAAAGCAACTTTCGAATTTGCTGTCGTAGCAAATGCGCCATTAGTTCTGATTATAAAAACTGCATTGGCATTACCTAATGCATCGAGATACAGAGTATCGGTAAATGTTACCGCTCCATTTATTAAATAAGTATGTGGTGTAAGTACCAGATTGTGACCAAATAATGTTGGTGCTAATAATATAATATCTTCGGGACGAGCAGTATTAAGGGTGTCGTATACGGAAAGTAAATCGGCAGCTGCAGCAGCTGTTATTCCATTTATCCCATAAATGCCACCTGTTACTAATAAAGGATTATAATTTACTGGAGCATCGGTGTTTCCACCAACATCACCAATGATATGCGAGAAATTGTCGTCGGCAACTGGGCCAATCGACGAAAATATGGTAAACGTTTTCGATGCGTTAAATACCGGTGCTTTCGGTCCCGATAAACTTTTTACCGGAACATAACCTAGAAAGCCAATACTTCCATTGTCAATATTTATAGCTCCATTTATAGTTAAAGCTCTACCCTCTAAAGTATCGCTGGCACTCATATCTATAGCACCACCAGAAATAATGGTTCCTTTCATTGACGTTCCAGTTCCCATATTTACAGCACCCGTAATCAACCAAAACACATTACTTGCTTTTGCACCATTTTTCAAAATAACTTTTGCATTTGGACTAGTGCTAAATGCATATACTGGCGGACCTGCAGGCATTTTAAAAATAAATACGGCATTAGGATTACCTTGTGCATCTAAGGTTAAAGTCAGATCCAACGAAGTTGCTCCAGGTAAAAGATAGGTTCCTGCTTTTAAGGTAGAATCTTTACCAATCACAGGATTAACAATCGATGAATCGGGAATGGCTGCACTTAGAAAATTGTATGCTAAAAGCACATCGGCAGCACAAGTATTACTTGCACCATCACCATCGTGCATCACACCGTTTACATTACCGAAACCAGTACTAGAACCGCTGTTAGTTCCCACATTACCAGTAAGATGTGTTAAATATTTTGCAGGATCGGTTGTTCCAACGTTTGTAATTGCTCCAACAGTGGAGAAAAGAACAAAATCTGCCGCAGTTCCCAAATTTGGGGCTTGACCAAAATTGAACTTCGGAAAAGCTAATAAAGCAACGGCTATTATAATTAGTCGTATTCTATTTTTCATGTTACTAATGTTTTAATTCGTGAATGAATTTTCACTCAACAAAGATGGGTTCATTAGTAAGCAGAACTGTTACACAACTATAGGTGGTTATTACATCATTCACAGATGATGTAAATGGAAGGCAGTATCTATAACAATTTCACATTTCGACAATTTTTATTTTGGAAAATAAGTTAGCGTTCATTTTTTAAAGGCTCTGTTTATAGGTTAATTGATTAGAAAGAAAAACATTATATTAGCCAATAATTATTAACAGACTTGAGATGATGAATAAATATGTAAATTTTATTTCAGATGAGCATTTGCTTTATTGTATTGCTAATCTTTATAAGTCCTATTTAAAAGCAAAAAATAATGTTACAAAAAAGAATTTTTACAGTAATAAAGTTGATACTATCAAGTTAACTTTTGATGCGAAGTTTAATAATATTGATGAAGAGAGTCTTATTCAAGCTGAGATTTTACGACAAATAGACAAGTCAATAAATAATTCTATTGGAACTTTTCATGAACAAATTCTGGGAGGAATATCTGGTTATGAAGTAGGTAAATTAAGTGGTTTTGATATTAAGGCTCAAAACAATACTTTATTTGCTGATATCAAAAACAAACATAATACGATGAATAGTAGTTCATCTTAAAGTTTATTCCAAAAATTAAAGGGATATGCCGATACTTATAAAAAAGCCAATTGTTATTGGGTTCAAATATTAGCTAAAGGCAGTTTTAATGAATTGTGGAAAGGCGAAATAAACGGGAAAGAATATAGTCACAGTCGAGTTTTTAAAATCTCAGGCGACCAATTTTATGCTTTACTTTCAGAACAAGACGATGCTCTTTTTCAACTTTACAAAGCACTTCCAAATGCAATTAAAGATTACATGAATTCAATTGAACAAAATCAAAAAGAAACTCAAAATTCAGCATTGGACGAAATTAAAATAGAAACATCAACGTCAAAAAAGAGCATCTTAGATCAAATAACCTTTGAAAATTATAGCTATTATTTTGGTTTTGATACGTTATAATATTTATTCAGAAATGTAACAACAGAATATCCAACTTCTCTTCCCAAATTAACAGGAACAGCATTTCCTATTTGTTTATATTGTTGTGCAACAGAACCCGTAAACTCCCAATCATCAGGAAAAGTTTGAATTCGAGCATATTCACGAACAGTGAAAGGTCGAGTTTCTTCGGGATGACAACGTTCTGTTTGTTTTTGAGCAGGACTACAGGTTAAAGTTAAACATGGTTCGTCCCAACCAATCCGTCGAGCGATACCTGTTTTACCTCCACCAAGATAAAAACTTCCACCCATAAATTGTTTTTGTATGTCTATTGGTAAGTCACGCCAATAACCCTTAGGTGGAACTAAAGCCAAAACATCAACTTTGCTTTTGGGATATTTAGCACCAATTGATTTCGGCACATTATTTTCAAACAATTCGCCCTTTGTTAATGCATCTTTTAAAGTATATAATTTTTTATATGGTTTTGGATATTCATATTTTACACTAATATCCTTACGAATTCCAACAAGGATTAATCGTTCCCTTTTTTGAGGAACTTTATAATTAATAGCTTTTAGCACTTGGATAGGAACAACATTGTAGCCTATTTCATTTAATATGGAAATCATTCCTTGCAATGTTTTTCCATTTTCATGACTCAGTAAACCCCTAACATTTTCACCGATACAAATCGGTGGATTTACTTCTTTAACAACTCGAGCAAATTCATAAAAAAGAGTACCTCTTGCATCGGCTAAACCTAATTTTTTACCCGCATAACTAAATGCTTGACACGGAAAACCTCCTGTTACAATATCAACTTTATTATGATAATTTGAGAAATCAAACAATTTAATATCACCTTCTAATACATTCCAATTAGGTCGATTTTTGCGTAAGGTTTGACACGCAAATTTATCTATTTCATTCAAAGCAATACATTTTAAACCTGCTTTTTCCATTCCAACAGCTAAACCTCCAGCACCAGCAAATAATTCCAAAACCGTATAATCATGTTCAGGTTCATCATAATTTGAATCTGTATCGTGAATATCTTTTGGTATAAATTCTGAAAATAAGGTTTGAACATCTTCTTTTCTATAAACCCTATAATTGCTGATAGGTTCACGAACAGCAGAAAATTTTCCATCTCTATCCCATCTTCGCAAAGTTTCTTTGCTTTTACCTAATAATTCAGAGGCTTCTGTAAGTGATATATATTCATTCATAACCAAGTTGTGTAACCTTATACAATGGTTACAAATATACGTATTGTTTTAATTCGTAATTCATTTAATATATAAAATAACAAAAAGCTCCTAACCCCAATATAAATGGAGAAAGGAGCTCTTAAATTTTAACCTTTTCTATTCTGAAATTAACTTACCTGATTGAATAACAGTTGAATTATTGAATATTTTATAGAAATACGTTCCTGCTGAAAGTTTACTCGTTTCAATAACGGTAACAGTATTGCTTATTGCAACTGTAATTACCTCAACGCCTATTGTATCATATATTTTCAATTCAGTAATTGCATTTAAGGGAACATCAGACATCCTAATTGTTAAAGTTGAACCAAATGGATTTGGATATAAAGCAACAGTGTTCGAATTTTTAATTTCAACTGATGTTACATCGGTAACGGTTAGTGCAACATTTACCGAAGTGCTTGTTGCAGCTGGTCCGGTTATCAAAACATTATAATTGGATGCAGAATCTGTTGCGGTAACTGGATTAATCGTCAAGGTTGCTGTTGTTGCTCCCGAAATAGTTCCTCCATCAATAAGATTAACCGTTCCTTTTCGCCATTGATATGTTAAGCCCGTTCCAACTGCATACACCGAAAAAATTGCCGATTTGCCTTCTTTAACCGTTTTATTGCTCGGTTCAGAGGTTATATTTGGCGACGTTGTTGGATTACAATTATTTGTTATGGTCGCTGTAATTGCACTTGTTGCCACATTTCCGGTAGTTGTAAATGCACGGCCATCGAGTGTTACACCTGTATTGAGATTGATTGCTCCATTATTACAAATAATCGTTCCTCTGAAAAGCGAATAATCATTGATATCGACAGCTCCGTCAATTTTCCAAAACACATTTTTAGCTTGCGTTCCGTTAATTAACAAAACCTTAGAATAAGTACTCGTTGAAAGTGCACCATTTATTTGAATCACAAAAACTGCATTTGTATTTCCCAAAGCATTAAGATAAAGGGTATCGTTAAATACAGTTGCAGCCTTTAAAATATAAGTATGTGGAGTAAGTACCAAATTACGACCAAACTGTGCAGGATACAACAACTCAATATCATAAGGAAGTGTATTCAAATAGTTATAAACGTTAAGTAAATCAGCAGCAACTTGAGCAGTCGAAACATCGGGAATTGGATGAATCGAACCCGTAACATCAATTGCATTAAAGCCCGTTGTTAAACCAACATTTGTTCCTATATCGCCAGTAATCGTCGATAACCCAGAATTTGTAACCGCTCCACTTGCTGAATAAACTGCATAACAAGCCGTTGATGCAAGATTAACCGCCGACGGACCTTTTAAAACGGGACTTCCGCAACCAATTGGTGTATAAGCCAAAACGCCATCAACCGTAACAGCACCAGCTGTGGAAAAGGCTCTTCCTTCGAGCGTATCGCCAGTGTTTATTTCAATTGCAGCATTATTTGCAATTATGGTTCCTTTCATCGATGTTCCTGAAGCCATGCTAACTAAACCTTCCACTTTCCAAAATACATTACAAGCTTTGGCTCCGTTTATCAGTTTCACTTTTGCATCAGCAGCAGTTGAAAACGAACCTTGAATTTTAAAGATAAACACTGCATTAGCGTTTCCTTTAGCATCGAAAGTCAGATTCAAATTAAGTGTTGAAGCAGCTGAGATTAAGTATACACCTGCAATAAGTGTGTCGCCATTTCCAAGCAAAGGAGCTGGGAAAAATGTTGGAACCGCACTATTTAATTGATTGTAAGCTATCAAAACATCGGCAGCACATTGAGCACTTGCTCCATCGGCATCGTGCATTACGCCATTTACATTTCCAAAATGTATGCTCGATCCGTTATTTGAACCTACATTTCCCGTTAATTGCGAAATACCTGAATTGCTGACTTCTCCATTGGTAGAAAAAAGAACAAAATTTGCGGAAGTTCCCAGTGTTGGAGCTTGTGCAAAATTGACTGTTGACAATAATAACAAAGCCGAAGTTACTAATGCATTGTACAATTTATTTTTCATATTGATATAGTTTAATAGTAATGAATGTTACTTGAATTTCTTATGGTTTAACAATGGTATTTCCAGCTAAAGTAATGCCACCGGTTCTTGCCAAAGCTCGTCCATCGAGTGTGGCACCAGTATTGAATGTTATTGATTGCAAAGCCATCACAGTTCCTTTAAAAACGGAAGTTGTTCCAAAAGTTGCAGAACTTCCAACTTGCCAAAAAATATTTGAAGCCAATGCTCCTCCACTTAAAAAGACTTGACGACCCGAAGTTGTGGTAAGCGAAGAGGCAATTTGAATAATAAAGACTGCCGATGCATCGCCTTTAGCATCAAAGGTTAAATCGCCTGATGAAATTGCCAAAGATGAGGTTGATTTATACAATCCCGGACTAAGCGTTAATCCACCAATATTTCCCGATAACGTAACAATATCGGTACTAGTTCTACCGGCAGCATCATTATATGCAGCGGTTAAATCGAGTTTAGCTTGCACGGCAATACTATCGTTGATGTGTTTTGTACCATTCAAAATTCCAGGAGGAAAACCACCTATTGATGTTCCTGGACTAAGAGCAATATCGCCTGTAATATTTGTGGCACCCGTATTTGTAATTGCCGAACCTGCAAGTAAAACAATTACTGATGAAGCTGTAGTTGTTGTTGTTTCAACAGGAGGTTGTTTCGTTGTCTGAACGGGAATAACTTTCGGGTTCGTTGTAAGAGGAGTATCTTTTTTGCAACTTGCAAATAATAGACTTAACGCCATTGCAAATAGTGTTATTTCATTTTTCATTTTCTTCGTATTCGTTTTAATCACACAAAGGTGCGTTTAGATGCAAGCAAAAATGTTACACAACTAATGATTGGATTTACATCATTCACTGTTATTATTTCAGAATAAATCTATGTGCAGAAATGAAAAATAACATTCTCGACCTCACAAAATACTATTTTGACATAGCAATGAGAAGAAGATATAAGATTAAAAGCGATCTGAAATAGAGTAAGGCAAATAGATAATGGTTAACGATTTTTTGTTAGATTTGGGAAAGAAATGAAAAAATCGTTCATATAATTAAATTGAAATGATAAAAACATTTAAACAGGATCAAATGGATTTGAAAAATTGAATAGAAGAAAAATAAGTCCACACTAACTGCCAAATTTTTACATAAAAAAACAACTATGAAAACGACATACGCTCCAAAACAGACAAACACTATCGGGCATACCGTTCAAATCAACAACATTGATATGTACTACGAGGAGTATGGAGTTGGAAAGCCTCTATTGCTCTTGCATGGTTTTGGCGGTTGTTCACAAAACTGGCATCCCTTTACAGCAAAGCTCTCAGAACGTCATCGACTTATTGTCGTAGATCTGCGTGGCCATGGTTATTCCACTAATCCCGAGAACAAGTTCACTCATCGGGAAGCAGCCAATGACGTATTTCTCTTGCTTGAAAAGTTGGGAATTGATCAGTTCTCAGCAATGGGAATGAGTTCTGGTGGGATGACACTTCTGCATATGGCAACAAGCCAACCAAAGCGCATAGACTCAATGGTATTAATTAGTGCAACGTTCTATTTCCCTGATCAGGCAAGAGCCATTATGCGCAGAGCTTCGTTTAACACTATGCCCCAAGAAGTGAAAGAAATGTATCGGGAATGTGCAAAACGTGGTGACGAACAAATTCGTCAACTCATTACACAGTTCAATGCATTTCATAATAACTATGACGATATGAATTTCACTACACAAAATTTATCAACCATAACAGCTCATACACTTATTGTGCATGGTGATCGCGACAACTTTTTTCCCGTTGAAATTCCTGAAAGCATCTATCGTTCTATACCAAATGCAGCGTTATGGATAATTCCTGGCGGCGACCACGTTCCAATTTATGATTCCACGGTTCCATTCACCTCAACAGCCCTGCGATTCCTTGATGAACCATATAGCTAGAAGTATTAAGCATCCGCACTAGCGACAAACAAAATAGGATTACCTATTCAGATAGATAGTTCCTTTAAAAACAGGAGAACCATCTCCTAAATCAAGAACATAGAAATAGGTTCCTATTGGTAATTCATCAGCTCCAATGCGAAATCCTTTTGTAGCTTTCCCATCCCAGGTATTTTTGTAAGGATTGGCTTCAAAGACTTTATCGCCCCAGCGATTGAAGAATACTATTTTATTATTGGGATAACGGCCTATTCCTCTAATAACGAACAAATCGTTTATTCCATCAGCATTGGGCGAGAAGCCTTCGGGAATGTTAAAATTAACAATATCACAATTGTTTATGGCAATGATAACTGAACTAGAAATGGAACTACAACCATTGTTTGAAACTATTAAAGTATATGTTCCGGCGTCGGATGGTGATGCTGAAAGTATCTCAGCATTTTGATCGGTCGACGAATATCCATTTGGACCAGTCCAGAAAAAAAGATCTCCCGAAGCAGTTTGTGTTTTTAGGAAAATTGAACTTCCTTCACAAACTGGCGAGTTACTTGTTGCAACAATTATTGGTACAGTATTTACATTCACTATTCCTGTTCTAACCAGCCCAAGACATCCTTGCAATGAACGTTCCTGAACATTGAGCAAAAATGTACCTGCATTTGCCCATGTTATGTCAATTGCATTTGCAGTAGAACTTGATTGAATAATTCCATCAATTCGCCAAACGTAGGTTGAACCCGCAACGGAATTAGGATCGACATAATAATGCTTTAGCACTCCAACACAAATATTGTCGGGCATCGAATTCTGAGCTGTGGTATTGAAACCACAAATCAGAACTACGAAACAGAAAAGAATATATCGAAAACATGTACGCATTTGTAAAGTTTTAATTATGCCAGATTGCTGAAGTTGCAGGTGCAGTATTAACAATCATCGTTTCTGTATTTGATGTTGCAGGATTGCCGGTAGCACAAGTTGCGTTTGAGGTTAGTGTTGCATAAACGGCATCAGCATTTACTGGAGTAAAGATAAAAGTCGATGTTGTTCCAACTTGTAATACGCTATTTACATACCAAGCATAAACGGGAGTTGTTCCTCCATTGGTTGGTGTTGCAGTATAGGTAATTGCTGTTGCACCGCACACATTATTTAAACTGGCTGCATTCGTAACACTTACTGGAAGATTAGGATTGACAGTCCAACTTGCAAGCGAAACCCAGGCTGTTCCAGTGCATCCGGCATCGGCAGTGCAACCAGCTCGTTGTCCTTGTATTTCGACCGATGTATGTCCGGTTGTACTGAGATTTGTTCCCGAAGTATATACTACCCATGCACCTCCATCAAATCGATATTCGAAAACATCGCTACAACCTACTCCACCTGTTCCGGCCGTAAATGTGGCAGATACATTTGTTCCATCACAAACACTTGCAACATTAGGTGTTTTAACATTTAACGTTGGTCCAACTGGTTGACTTACCGCTGTAATAGTAACTGATTGTGTTGGACTTGGACAACTTATAACTTTGTAAGAATATACCGATAAAACATAGGTTCCTGCTGTATTCCAATCAATGGTGATGTTATCGCCTGTTCCATTTATCTGATAATCGGCAGGAACTCCACCTGTAATACTCCACACAAAAGTAGCACCAACAATTGGATCAACTTTATATGCTTGGTTTCCAATACATACCGATTGGGTGGCGGTTTGGCTTGTTTGTGCCGATGCTCCGATGACCATTACTGAGAATATCAGTAGCAGTAGCCATTGTTGAAATTGATTTTGCATTTTCATGATTGTAGGTTTTTGGTTTAAATATTTATTAATAATGATAGATTGCTGAGGTTAAGATTACTGGTGTTACGGTTACGGAATAATTTGCTGACACATTTCCAAATCCACTATCGTTTGTACCTTGAACTGTAATAGTTCCATCTACCGCGCTAGCACTATAATCGACTGTGATTGCATTCGTATTGCTGCCTGAACTAATTGTTGCTCCTGTTGGTAAAGTCCAAACATAGCCCGTTGCATTGGTAATTGCCGAAACGGAATAATTCACCCCAGTTTGTGTTTGACAAACGGATGCTGTTCCTGTTATTATTCCAGCTGATACAGGATAGGTTGTAACAATAGTATTGTGCAATGCTATGGCACCAGTAATTGATAATCCTTTACCATAGAGCGTTGAACCTTCCAGTAAATTAATAGCTCCATCAACAACTAAGGTTCCCCTAAAAATTGAACCATCGCCCAAATCGAATTGTCCACCAATTTGCCAATAAACATTATTTGCCGAAGCTGCATTTATCAAAATGACATTTGAATTACTACTAGTCGACAGAGCACCACCAATTTTAATTATAAATAATGCATTCGGATCGCCTTGCCCATCTAATGTTATATTTCCATTTAAAAATGATGCACTTCCCTGACAATAGACGCCTGGTGTAAGAATCTGAGAGTTACCAAATGGTGTTCCTAAAATTGAACCACAAGTAACTCCATTTAAATCTGTATATGCAGAAGCAACATCAATAGCCGCTTGTGCAGACGCAGCATCAACGACATGAATTTGTCCGTCGACTGTTCCCGTTGGGAATGCAGTGAAAGCACCAGCATTTGTACCTACATCGCCAGTTACAATAGTTGCACTTCCATTATTGCTAAATGCTCCATTTGCTGTAAATAAAGCAAAACTTGAGGTTGTACCAAAGTTTGGAGCTTGCCCAAAATTGATTTTTGGAAAACAAAAACAAGCTAAGGTCGTTCCAATAATGAGTACTATGTTTTTAATCATAATTTGATTCATTTTTTATAAATCAAAGTTTAGGTTTCTAACATCAGAAAGCGTTACAAAACTTTAGGAGAGAATTACATCTTTCATAGAATACAGGCTTGTTAAATCAAAAAAAGAGATTATTCCAATGTGTTTATTTAAACCATTACAGCTTAACAAAAACAAAGAAATAATCTCTTTTTAAAGAGTGAAAAGTTGCTTAAGCTTTTGTAGCGTGGTGTTTTGAATCAGCTTTTTGAGATTCCGATGCTAAACAACAATGTCCATGAGCTTTTACGGTGCTTGCAGCTGCTTTTTCATGATTACCTGCTTCATGATGTTTTGCTGCTTCATGATGATGTTTTGCTGCTTCTTCATGATGTTTTGCAGCTGTTTTGTGATGTTGAACTGTTTCCATTTGTATTATTTTTATGTTGTGAATGAATTTTCACGACAGGACAAAGGTGATTGAATAATCGAATTAAAATATTACAAAACTTCAAATGGAAATTACATCTTTCATACATTTTCCTCCATAAATCAATGCAGAACGACTAACTCAGAAATTAGCAACTAACAAAGTACATTTTGTTACGATATTCATTGTAAATTCAAAAAGTGAACTACCTTTACTAAATGAAGAAAGCAATTATCTATATTTCAATCCTTTTACTACCTGTTGTAAACAATGCTGGTGTATCGGATTTTAGTTTGGTGAAAGAAGCCGACTATACAACGTACAATATTGTAAATCTTGCCGAAAAAGGGTTATCAAATTCCGTTTTCAATCTCGCTATGAAGGGATTTAAAAAGCTTGAAAGAAAAGGTAAATTAGCAAATGCAAGCATTATAACGATTATAGACTATTCGCAATCGAGCAATACAAAGCGACTTTACATAATTGATTTGAAAAGCAAAAAGCTCTTGTTCAATACCTATGTGGCTCATGGCAGAAATACTGGCGAGGAATTTGCAAAATCGTTTTCGAACGACGAAGGATCTTTAAAAAGTAGCCTTGGTTTTTATGTTACCGAACTTCCAACTATTGGATTTCATACAGGATTTGCATTGCTTATTAATGGAATCGAAAAAGGCTTTAACGATAATGCATTAAGACGTTCCATTATTTTTCATGCTGCCAACTACGTATCGGAAAGTTTCATTAGAAATAATGGTCGACTTGGCAGAAGTTTGGGCTGCCCTGCTCTACCAACAGAATCGAACAAAGCGATTATTGAAACAATTAAAGGTGGAACTTGTGTGTTCGTTTACAATCCAAATAATGATTATTTGTGTAAATCTGAATTATTAAAGTAATCCATAAACATCTGGAAGAAACACAACTTTATTACCCACAATTTGAATCGGCATATAAATTATAAAAGTCGGTATTTTATGAAGTAGCATAATTTTATTCGATTCGGTGTCTTTCTTGCCTGTCTTTAAGGTTTCTACATCTAGTTTTCCATCAAGTAATGCATTTGCCAATTCAAAAGGTTTTTCTAAACGAATGCAACCATGACTTAAAAAACGGTTGGTTCTTGTAAATACAGCTTGATTGCTCGTTGCATGTAAAAAGATACTATAAGGATTTATCAAATTAAATTTCAATACACCTAAAGCATTTTCACTACCTGTCGATTGACGAAAAAAATAAGGAAAGTTTTCCTCAGTAAAATTTCGCCATTTTAAATCGGAATCATCTAAATCGGTTCCCGTTGCATCAACAACATTGAAGTTGTTTTGCTCTAAATAATTCTCGTTCTTTTGAACTTTGGGTAAAATTTCTTTTACAGCAATCGAATGAGGAACATTCCAATAGGGGAAGGTAATAATGCTTGTAATGTATGATGCCAAAACTGGTGTGGGATTTAACTTTCGACCAACCACCGCACGCATTCCAACGACAATAGTATTATTCTTATAATATTCAGCCTCGGCACTCAGAATATTCACAACAATGTATTCCGATTGATGATTTAAGGTAAAAAACAAGCGATAGTTCATAGCAAGTTCAATTGCTTTATACTTCAACGTATCGTATATCGAAATTGAATCTTTCAAATATTTTCCCAAGAAAACATACGCAGGATCAGTACATTCGATTTCCGAATTGAACGATGAAATTTGTCGCTTACTATCAATAGTTAAAAGTTGATTAATATAAACGGAATCGCGGGGATTGCTTATTTCATCATAATCGAAATGAACCGTGCCTTGTTGTTTATCTTTGATGTAATGTAAAACCAAACCCGTAAGTTGTCTATCAATTGTCATTTTATAGCTACTGTCAATCATGTTTTTATGATTCAAAGCTGTGCGTATTTTATCGATCTGTGATTTATTTAAAATGGTTGGATAAACATCCGACAATTCAATCAATGTGAGCCATTCGTTTGCACATTTAAGATTTTTATTTGATGAAAACCAAACATTTTTCTGCTGCTTAACAACATAATATTCTTGAACCATTGGGTCTTCTTGCAACACAAATTGTTGTGCAAAACTTGTGGAAATAAGGCACATTAGCACAAGAACTGAATTGAATCTTTTACTCATTCTTTCTCATTACTTGAAATATTCGCGTGCATAAGCATGCATTTGATTTTCGGTCATTACATCTGTATCCTGAATTTCAATTTTTATCTTTTCGAAAAGATGATTTGTTTTTAATAGATTAATTAATTCAACTTTGGCCTCTGTTGGTCCAAAGAGTAGAACTTCTTGAAAATCGAAAATAGTATCACCAATCTTTTTGTAATACTGAGATTGTTCGTGTTGTTCTTTATTGTGCATAAGCGTTTCGCTCTTCGCCACACTGGATTCACGTTCCTCGAACGTAAATTCCGATACAATACTATGTTGCATTATTGGACCAGTCGTCAATTCCATTATAATAGCATGTGAATGATCCATCCAAATTGCTAATTTCCTTTTATCTTTCATAACATCATCGTTAAATAATACCATTATTGCCCTCAAGAACTTTTAATTTCTCATTATATTCTACAGCAGTTATTTGACCCGAAGCAAATCGCTTCTGTAAAATAGTAAGAGCTGTTTCTTTTCTATGTCTTTGTCCAGGTATATTTCTGGGTACAGCAAATATCCAAAACAGTAACATCAACCAAATTGCCCACCAAATAAGGTGCATTCCAAAATAATAATTTTCGCACATCATAATTTCTACTTTTTAAAAGGATAAAAAACCTCAGGTACTACCATTGCTTTACACACAATCAAGTGATAAAGGATTATGTAGGAACCTGAGGTTATTTGAATGTTGTTATATATCTATATCTTCAATAATTAACTCATTATCAACAGAAAAAACACCAGCTGCATTCCAAGCAATGCGTCCAGCTTCTTCTTTTTGATAGCCTGAATCGACGCAGCCATTGAGTGTAACTTTATTTCCAAAAACTTGAACAATAATATTTTTATCGGCCAACGACCAATTTCGATTAATGGCGCGTTCAATAGCATTTTGCTCAATTTTGTCAATTACAACCGTTGAAATGGTTATGTTATTTGAAACACCTTTAATGCCAATGATTTTGCTAATAGAAGCTGCCGCAGCTACTTTTTCGTAATTCCATTGTAGGGTACCTTCCAAAGTTACCCAACCATTTTCAACTTTTACGTTTACCTTGTCGTTGGGAACTTCCAAATTCCATTTAAAAGCATTTAACACATTCTTTGCTATTTCGCTGTCTGGTTTTTGTTCCGAATTACAAAAAACGACTTCAATTTGTACAACAACTGCTTTTACACCTGCTACATTTCTTGTCGCAATTTCTGCTTCAATTTTCTTCAGATAATTATCTACAACACCTGTTAATGTTACAATACCATTTTTAACTGTTACACCAATTTCGGCAGCATTTAAGAGTCTTTCCCATTTTATAGCATCTTGAACATCTCTTTGTAATTCTTCGTTCGTTTTCATCACTTTTTTTTCAAATTGTGAAATCATTTTCACTAAACAAAGATGATTTATTTTCGAGCTAATTATATTATATAACTTTGACAATTAATTACATAATTCATTGTATCCAAAAAGGTTTACAAACAAAAAGGTACAAGAAACAAAGTGAGAAAACCGTCATTTTCGCCTTGTAACTTGTACCTTCGGTAAAGTTCTTCACCAATGTACTTTTAAAAATGTAGGTTGAGTTAATAATATTTTTAAATGTTCAGAATTACAAAAAAACAACTTCAATTTTTTCAATAACAGTTTTTACTCCTGGTATATTTCTTGTCACAATTTCTGCTTCAATTTTCTTCAGTGCATTATCAACAATACCTGTTAAGGTTACGACACCATTTTTCACGGTAACACCTATTTCAGTTGCATTTAAGAGTCTCTCTGAATTTATGGCGTTTAGAACATCCTGTTTTAATTCTTTATTCGTTTTCATGTATATATAATAATGTAACTTTTCATTTTTCACAGGTAACCCCGAAGGACTCAGCGAAACTAATACTCCAGATAATCATCAATGCATGATATGCTAATATTGTTCATGGCTATTTCATCAATTTATATTTATTAGTAGAATTACAAGCCAAAATTATCAAGCTACAAATTACGAAAACCATCATTTTCGCCAAGAAACTTGCAATTCGAAACTTATAATTTTAACATAAACAATTCTCCTTTACATTGGTTTCGCCCAAAGCATTTGTTACAAAATAATGCGACGATTTAACTTGTAAATTCTTAAAAGCCATTTGAATTAACACTTCTTCTCTTTTCGATTTTTTATTGATATACAACACCAATTGATCTTTCGATTTTCGCTGTGTTTTATGATATTTATCAATCGTTAATCGAGCCATTAAATAACTTACGGTTGACTCGGCACCTTGATTTAGATTAACGTTCCCCTCTTCCATTCCGTCGTAACATCCACCGGTACAAGGATTGTACACAATTTGATGTAACCGATTATGTCCAAGAAACCAATTAAAAGCAATTTCCATTTTTAATTTATAATCATTATCCCAAAACACATCATAAAATTTGCTTAATGTCATAATTGTATAGGCAACATCAATAGGTTGTTCGCCAAAACGCTGAGGCTCTTGTCCTTTTTGCATCCAGCTTTTATTCGAGATGACTTCTATTCCATTTTTGTTAAATATTTGTGACAACAAAAACTGAAACGACGATTTTGCAATATCTTTATAGATTTCGTTATCGGTCAATATCCATGCATACAACATAGCTTCGGGTAAAATACTGTTAGCATAAGTCAAATAACCTTCAAACCATTCCCATTTAATTATCGATTCGTGTTTAAACATTTGCTCCAAACGATTTGCCAACTTTTGAACCAGATCAATACTTTCGGTCGTTTTATTTGTGCTATGATAATAATACAAACCTTTAATAGAAAATGCCATAGCACGTGTTGAATGTATTTTAACAATATGTGGCATTGCTTGATTAAAAATTGATTCGGCTTCTGTAATTATATCCTTTGGCAATAAATCTTTGAACGACACAACATATCCCAAAGCCCACATAGCACGACCATTTGAATCATCTAAATTTGTTTCAAAATTTTGCTCAGTAAATAAACATTCTTTATCGATATAATTAATAAAACTACCATCGAGCTGCGCGCAGAGTTTTATAAATGCTATGTATTTCTTGATATAGTTGATACAATCAACATCGCTTGATGATTTGAAATATTGACACATCGCAATAAGTGCTCGAGCATTATCGTCTAAGGTATATCCTGATTCTAAATCGGGTTGATTAATTTTTGAAAATTGAATAATTCCGACATCAGTAGTCATTTTTTTTAGATGACTTAGATTTAATTCTGGAATATTATATTGCAATGCAATAGAATCATTGGCAATATTTTCAAATAAAATAGCATGTGCAACTGCCGAATTTTCCCAAGCTGTCGACACAATTTTTTGCAAAGTGTTCGTACTAATATTTTTGCGTAAAGGTTCGTCGTTAAGTAATTTTATGATTCCAACAGCCAATTGCTCAGAATTGCGAAAATCGAAAATAATTCCAGTATCGCTTGTCAATACTTCGCGAGCATGCGGAATTGGAGTCGAAATTATTGGACAAGCACAGCTCATGGCATAAGCAAATGTTCCACTTACGGCTTGATTTGGATCATTGGTCGTAAAAAGATAAATATCGGTTAACTGTAAATATTCCAACAATTCGGGCAATGCCAAATAATTATTAATAAATCGAACATTATTCTGAAGATTCAATTCTGCAACTTTTGTTTCCAACATATCTCTATATTTTTCACCTTCGTGCTTTACAACTTCGGGATGTGTTTTTCCAATTACGAGGAACATAACTTCAGGACATTGTGCAACAACGGCAGGTAAAGCATCGATTGTGGTTTCAATACTTTTGCCAGAACTTAAAAGTCCAAATGTCGATAGCACTTTTTTGTTGGTTAAATCGTATTTAGCTTTTAATACTTTTTTGCTTTCGTGAGGAACCAAATGTGTTCCATGAGCAATAACCGAAATTTTTGCTTTTGGCACATGATATTCATTTTCCAAAATTTCGGCTGATGTGTTTGTCATCACAATTATTGACTCACAAACTAAAGCAATTGTATGTATTTTTGCCTTTAGTATTTCATCTGGATTAGGAAGTACTGTATGAAAAACAATAACAATTGGTTTCGAAATAGCATGCAAAAAATGCATAAATGCTTGTTCTTGCACTGAAAAAAAACCAAATTCGTGTTGAATCAAAACTATTTTAATAAGGTGATCTTTATTAATCTTAACCGCCATTTTTTCAAAGTCAAAAGCATCGGAAGTATTTAGAACATCAGTTACTTCTTTCGGATATTTATAATTCGATACTCCTGATTCTAAAGCACAAACTTTAATTGAAAGCGATTTATTAAATTTATTATTTAACGATTTTATTAAATCTTGCGAATAGGTCGCTATTCCACATTCACGAGGTGGATATGAAGTAACAAAGAGTATTTCTGCCAACTTTGGTTGATATAACATATTGTCGCTAAACGGAGGTATAATTTCATTTTTCATCATAATATATTTAATTATTTTTAATAATATGATGTAAATACCTTATGAGCAGCCATCAAACACACTCGTAATTCGAAATTAATTTGAATCTGCTCGATGCAACAACAGCTCTTCCACCAAATCTAAAACACTTACCGAAGCAGTTGCAATAACCGAATCGGCAGCACCATAATAAATAAACAACGTATCGCCAAAAACAGCTGTTCCAGTTGGAAAAACGACATTGTTAACTTCGCCATTCAATTCCCAATCGAGCTGGGGTGAAAACAATGATTGAGGCAAACGAGCTATTTCAATCAGTGGATTATCTAAATCGAGCAAAGCAGCACAAGCTGAATACACGAGTCCCTTTTCGGTTTTTTCCACACCATGATAAATAAATAGCCAACCTTGTTCTGTTTCTATTGGTGGACATCCACCGCCAATGTAACTCGATTCGTGTTGATGTTTTGGATCGAGTACAATATGTTCTTGGAAATTTTCAAAATATTGTTCCCAAAAGAAATTCGTCAATTCGTCCAATTTTTCAACTGATACAAGCTGAATTCCTGGACGGATACGATGAAGGAACACGAATTTCCCATTGATTTTTCGCGGGAAAAAAATCACATTTTTATCCCATAGCAACATCTTTTTTTCGAGATCGGCAGCTTGGTAATAAAATGTATGATTGAGGTAATAATTTTCATTTACCTTTCCAGCCGATTCAACCAAAAAGACGAAGTTGGCATAGGTCATTGGTGGAACAATAAGTCCTTGTTTTTCAAAAGTCTTTAAATCTTTCGACGTTGCTAAAGCTCCTCGCGCATTTGTACCATCATAACCAGTATAAGTCATGTAATATGTATCATCAATTTTTGTAATTCGAGCATCTTCAACACCATGAGTTTCGTAGTCAAATTCGGGAATCATTATTGGGTTGTCCCAACGTTCTACCACATTTAATGGACCATCGAGACGACAATAACCAATAGTTGAATGATTGCCCTGTTGAACAGCTCTATAATACATGTGAACACTATCGCCCTGACGAATAACTGCTGGATTTAAAACACCTTCGTTTTCGAATTCCAAATTGGTTTTCGCTATAAGAATGCCTTCTTTCTTAACTTGTATCATAATCGTTTACTTTAAAAGTTTTTTGATAATTGGTTGTATTTTTAGTATTGGAGGCATTGTATCACCTAATAAAAAGCCCCAAGGTTTTAAAGGTTCTATATGATCGAAAATAAGTTTAATAATTCCCAATAGTGGAATTGAAAGAAACATACCCGGAATTCCCCACAAAGCATTTCCCGCAATAACAACAATTATTGAAAAAAGGGCATTGATTTTAACTTTAGATGCTACAATTGTCGGAATAATAAAATGATTATCGATAATTTGAATGATATAAAATAGAATCAAAATATAAATAGCATACCATCCGGTCGATTTTGTGGCAATTGCTACCATCATTGGCAAAGCAACTCCCACAACTCCACCAATATATGGTATTACATTTAAAAGTGCTCCTATAATTGCAAGCAAAAGAGCATATTCAATTCCAAGTGCAAAAAGCGTTATAGAATAAAGACCAGTAATTATAACGGCTTCAATGAGCAATCCAACAAGATAGCGTTGAATAACGGTTTTAATTTGAGAAACGACTACTGTTACTTCACTTTTATTACTATCACCAAAAAGTTTGCGAATAAAATCTATTAAAAGTGGTTGGTAATATAATATCATGAAAATATAAACAGGTACTAAAAACATCATCATAGCTACGCTCCCGATTTTTAGTAGAGTCTGCTCAATTGCACCACTGCTATTATTTATAAGTTCGAGCCTTGTTTTGGTAATCCAAATATGGATGTATCGGGGCCTGATATCGAAATATTTTGCAATTCCACTAATCGACTGATTGAGTATGTCGGTACTTTTATCGACCAATATTGGCCAGGAATCGCTAAAGGAACTGATTTGAGAAAACAAGAGAAATCCTAATGCAACAATCATTATAAAAGTTACAATTATTGCAATACAAATAGCGACCATTCTATTTAGTTTCCAGCGAACAAGAAAGCTAACAATGGGATGTAAAAGCACTGCAATTATAACCGAAAAAACTAACGGGATTATAATGTCTTGAGCTATATACAAAACAGCAAAAAACGCAAAAATACCAACTAGAAAAATACTCGCTTTTACATAAAATGGAATATTTAAAGAATCGAGTTTCATTGCTCAAATTTGTTTGATTCTTTTTTGCGAAAAAGATGTTGATAAAGAAACTGGCCGACCATTTTAATGGTTTCGGGATGTCCTGAAACAACTGACGAAACGCCAACTTGTATAACCGATCCCAATATTTTTTTAAAGATATTGTGCGATGAACCTACCGCAATTTTTTTTGAAAGAAATCCCGAAGCTCCGCCCATCACAGCACCTAAAATGGTATCGGTAATATTGGACGACGATGTCAGATCGCTAAAAGTATTTTTTATGATATTTATGGGCTTTAAGCTCTCATAAGTTCGATGGAATTGTTGTTTTAACTGTTGCTCCTTAAGTGCATGTTCAACTTCCAACAATTGAATAGCAAATTTAAGTTCAGCAGATGTCGATGTATTTTGCATACTATTTTAATTTAGAGCTAGTTTAATGATATAATTACAAATTTTTCGTTTCAACCATTTACGCAAAATGAAGTGTAAAATGAAAGCTACTAAGCCATAGAAGGCAGCAACTACAAGAAATCCGTAATATACTTTTTCGAGCATTTCGCCAAGCCAAAAGGCAATTCCCAAACTGCAAAAAAGCATAAATGAAGCTAAAATTAGTAACACCACAACGAGCGGTACAATGGTCGAAACCACATCAGATGCTTTATCCAATGTTTTTAGCTTAATCAATTCAAAGCTTGTTTTACTATATTCGGCTGCCGTTTCCAGTAGCAATTCTATGTGATTTGGATTGTCTTGCATGACATTGTTTTTTATATTTATTTTACAAAATGGCTTTTCTAATAATGCCGATTGTGAACGTTTGTAATAATTAAATATCTGAACTTTGCCAATTTATTATGACAAAATCCAGACATTCAAGACTATTTATGCTGTTTTCGTTTTTTTAGGATCAGTAAGGTCAGCAACTTCTTCTTTTACCTTTTCAAACTGTTCCGATACACTTTCGAACAAATTGTCGAATTTATCTTTTAACTCATCGGCAAGATCTTCACCTTTTCTCGATATTCTTTTTCTTGTTTCCGAACCTTTTGCAGGTGCAAACAACACTCCTAATAATGCACCAGCGGCAACGCCTGCTAATACACCTAATAACACTTTTTCAGCTCCCATAATTGTACTTATTTATATTGATTTTTACTTTTATCTATAAAATTGATTTCCCTTGAATGATTCTAAGAATGACGGCTATCAAAGCAATAACCAGTAGAATATGAATGATGCCACCAACACTGTAGGCAAAAAATCCAATTGCCCAAGCAATAAGCATTATAACAGCGATTAAATACAGTAGATTTCCCATTTTCGTATATTTATAATGAATGAATTGCTAATCCAACGGTTGACACTCCTGTGGATAAATCGAGGAAAGCCCCTAGCTTTTTATTGAAATGATATTCCGTTCCAATATGAAAATCTAAGAATAATGGACTGGCACCATTGTAAGCATTTCTGTCGCCATTGTAACCATTTTCCCACGATGTGGTTCTAAAGGCAAAACCTAACGATCCAGCCAAATAAAAATCCCAATTTGCGCTTGCTTTCAACAAATCATCAAAATAATAACTTCCTTTTAATCCAATAGGAACAACTGTTTCGTGATAATAATAGCTATTATTATTGTTATAATAATAGTCGTTTCGATACGAGAAAAAACTAATAAAAGGTGCTAATGTGAAATTTTTCGCAACATCGATTTCGTAATCTGCATGTAATACAGGCATCGAATGACCTGCGTATCCATAATAACCAACACCTAAACCTACGTTTAGAGTTCGACCATATTTATCGGCAATGGTTTTTGTATTTTCTTGAGCAGTCACCATATTCCCCAAAACAAGGAGCAGTGAACATACTAATACAATTTTCGTTTTCATATTAATCATTATAAAGCGTATAACCTATTGTTGCTTGATACCACACATTTTTATATCGCGGTGTTGTTGTTGATCCATCTCCATTATTATTTAAAACATCCCAACCTGTTCTTATTCCTAATACAAACTGTTTGAAATTGAAATCAACACCTCCTTTAAAACACAACATATTTTTACGAATATCGTCGTGTGCAAACTCTTGTTCAACTTGAACTTTCGAGTTTGAACTAGTAAAAACATCTTTCTGTTTAATCAGATACGAATATTGAGGTCCGGCTAAAATTGTTATAAATTCACTAGGTTTAAAAGCAATCAACAACGGCACATCAATAAATGTTGTCGTTCTGGTAAATTCATAAGATTGACCAATAATTTTGCCTGTAGCCTGAAAACCTTTTTGAGAGAATAACAGTTCTGGCTGAACGCCAAAATATGTACCAATAGGAATTGCGACATAGCCTCCTCCAACAAATCCATATTTCGGATCAGCTTGAAAATCTTCACCTTTTGTATCATACACATTCGAAAGATTTGCTCCTCCTTTTATTCCAATGATTAATTTATCACGGAAATCGGATTCACGATTATCTTTCTTCTCTTGTTTACTATCACTTTCTTTATTATTATCATTTTCTTGTGCCCAACTTTTGTTTACCAATAATGTAATTACAATGGTAACAATAAGTAATACTAACTTTTTCATATATTTGTTTTTAACCGATTTTATAAATTAAAACCCCATTTCATGTGTATATTTTTAAAATTATTTTTCTTAAATGTCACATGGAATAGCCATAAAATAATTGTCAATTTCGTGTGGAATTATTCTTATGGCTATTTCTGGGGTTTTAGATTATTTTTTATCTTTTGTTGTTAAGTCTTTAAATGCTTCTCCAAGTTCATCCATATCGCGACTAAAAGCCATTCTGAAAGTGTCCCATTTATCTTGACTTTCTTCTTTATAGTCATCGAGTCTCTTTTTTAAATCGCTATTTTTTTGCTCTAATTCAGCTAATTTCGTCTCGTATTTATCACGATTTGCTTTTTTCTCTTTTGCAATTCTTTTTCTAAAGTCCATAATACTTTTTTCATGATCGGCAATTTTCTGAGCCGATTCGGTTCTAAATTGTTGAATCGAATCTTTCACAATCTGATTGAGCTCTTGCTTTGCTTCTACTACATTTTCTTGTGCGTTTTCCACTTTTTTTTCTGTCGATTGGCAACCAGTAAATACGGTACCTGCTACTACAATAGCAATTGATAACATTCTTGTTTTCATTTTGTTTCTCTTTTAAATTTGTAATTGGTTTATAAATCTTGAATTATTTTATGAAGTTCTTCCTTTGTTTTACCTAACTTTTCTTGTAATCTACCATACATTTCTTCTCTTCGACCTTCATCATATAGTAAGTCATTGTCGGTCAATACGGCATATCTTTGTTTAAGCTTGCCCTTTTGCTCATTCCATGTTCCTTTTACTTCTGATACGTTCATCCTTTTGAGTATTAATTTTTACTATTTATTACTCTACAAAGATGCTTCTGTTTGAAATTTAATCTGTTACACAACACTTAGAATAAGTTACATTATTCACAGTACAACCTTTTTCTATTAGTAAAACAAAAAAGGCCAGTTTTTCAACCAGCCTCATGTATTGCACTGAACTTTACTATTATTTTTCGTTAAGTAAATCTTTAATTTGTTTACCTAATGCATCCATATCGTGCGAAAATTTTATCTTAAAAATTGACCAATGGTATTGTGTATCGTATTTATAATCATCAATTCGTTTTTTTAAATCATTATTTTTTACTTTTAAATTTGTCAATCGTTTTTCATATTTCGCATGATTTCTTTTTTTATTTTTTTTAATTCTTTCATTAAAGGCGATTATATTTTTTTCATGATCGGCTATATTATCATCCGATTCTTTTTTAAATTTTTCGTATTCTATAATTGAATCCTGTTGAGCTTCTTTTAAATCTTCTTTAGCATTTTCAACATCGGTTTTTGCTGTTTTTAAATCTTCTCGGGCATTCTCCGATTTTTGATCTATATTCTGAGCGAAAATTGTTGATGTTTTTCCTAATAAAAGTAAAATTATTGCTAAAGGTAAAACTGCTTTTTTCATTTGATTGCATTTTTATATATGGTTATTACAGTAATGGTAAAGATGCAAACAGTTCCATCTAATTAGTTATATAATTAGAATTATCTTTTATATAATTCTTTGAAATCTTGACTATAAAACTAGCATTTCTGAGCCTTTAAGAATACAGAATAGGAAATATAATACAACTCTTCATATTAAATATTAACAATAAATTCTTTTTTAGGTATAGCCGTTTAAACATCCCATATTAATAAGTTGATATTAAGTGTATAGGATTGCTACTAACCCTCCTTTTAGTGAGTGAATTGAATATTGTCTCCATATTTGACCTTCGATTGTACCTAAAATGATATTCATTAAGATAACCTTGAAACCACTCTTTACTACATTGATGATAAATTCCTCTTAATCATCATTTCAAATTCATACTTTAGACGCTGATGATGCAATGCTAATACATTTAAAATAGGCTCGACCAACAAATCCTTCAACTATTTCTAATACAATAACAACAAGTTTTTCATCTCCATTGCATCGACCACGATTGCCTTCTACTTCACCACCAAATTAAAACTCAACAACCAGAACTGTACCAGAAATAGAATATAGTTTACTGCTTTGCATGGCTTGTTGTATTTTCCATTTAAACGCCCAACATGTTTATTGACCGAATTTAACATCTTGAGATAATTCCATCAAAGACATTCTCTTTTTCTTTATACTGATTTTAAATACAATTTGAAAAGCAATAAGCAATCTGTATTAAAGGGTTTTGAAATAAAATCGTCGGCACTACATAAAAAACTTTCCTTTTGAATGTCTGCTTCCTTTTGAGTAGTTATCAACTAAACTGGAAAATGATTCGTAAAAATATCGTTTTTAATATGCGTACAAAGGTCGATACCATTGATTTTTTGAAAGGTTAATATCACAGATTATAAAATTTGGCAACATCTGTTGTACAAGTTGCAAACCAAATTGTCAATCTTGAACTTCTATAACGTTAAAATGCGAAGAAAATATCTCATGTATTATCGATACAATTAAAGTATCATCGTCGATGGTTAACACTGTTTGAATATTTGATTATCGAATTCGCCGTAAATATTATGACTGTCGGAAATAGAACTATTGATGATTATAGTATATTTGACTAAAGCATTTCCAACCGTTCGACGCGAAAGAAGGTTCGCAAAATGACCAAAATTAAAAGAGATAAAGTGAAATCACAATTACGTATACAGATTTTTTCTGGAAATAACATTTAGCTACTCCAAAAGCATAAAACTCGTTATTCTTGTGGAAAATTCTATGTATTTTTGTTAGCAAAAAACACTTAGAAAAATGAAAATAGTCACTAAAGATATTTCTATACTATATATTATTGTTATTACTGTAATTTTTAGCGTTGTATATTTTACAATGTTTCGTTTTATACGATATAATGTTGCTGATACTCCTAATTTTATTAATGCAGCAAAAATATTATTTGGTGCAAAAAACCTTGTTGATACCCAGTCAAGAATTACGAAACCTTTTGTACTGTTGTTTCCGGGCTTTTTAAATTTTTTCTTTAACGTTTCAATTACGAAAGTAATGCTTATTCAAAATACTATATTTTTTTGTTTAAGCGGCATTTTCTTTGCCAAACTATTAAAAGTATTTGAGCTTAATACTAAAAAACAATTTCTTGGAGTCTTTATTCTTTATACAATTCAACCGATTGCCATTCATGGATTTGAACTTATAAATGACATTGCTGGCTTATTTTTTTCTATTTTCATATTGTATCTCTATTTTAATTACAAAAAAAAGAATGAGTTGGGATTTCGTAATCTCTTATTAATTTCATTGTCTTTATCATCTGGAATTTTAAGTAAAGAAAGTTCAGGTCTTGCAGCTATTGTAATAATTGTTGATTCCTTTTTAGATTATAATAAGCTACGTTTTGTCAAAATTTCATTGACTGTAGCTTTTTCTATGATTATTGTTTTTTTAGTACAATGGACAATAACACGTAAGTTTGGCGTTCAGAATGTTGTCGAAAATATTGTCGAGAAATACACCATTAACGATAGTTATATTTTTAAAATTGAACAAATTATACATAGTTTTGATATGTATTGGTGTTATATTGTATATGGAATATATGTTACTTTTATGTCCAAAAATTTAAAATATGTTAATAAATTAATCTTTTATTCATCTTTAATCATAATACCTTTTCTTTTTGTATGGCCTTCTGTTCAAGATAGAACTATTGCTGTTGCTGCACCAATTTTTATAATTACGATACTCTGTGGTTTATCTGAAATAAGAAATACTTTTTTAAATTCTTATTTACTTTTTATTGCTGGTTTTATAAATATTCTAGGTAGTTTTTTAATATATCGATTCCAAATCAAACATCTTCTTGTTTTATATTACTCTAGCTTTTGTGTCGTATTTGGATATTTTCTGATTTTGGAATATAAAAAACGGATTTATTCAAATTAAGAAAATTTTAAATTAAGGTATAGTCAACCAAATAAATTGTTTAAATAAAATAGCGACTATTAAAACAAATTATTTTATTCTGGAACAGAACGAATTTGGTTAATAATTCTTAGATTTCCAAGAGTAATTGCAATTGCTTGGAAATTTTATCTTTTAATGGAACGTCTATCAAAATATTTATCTTCTATGTTAAGTTATTCTTTAATGTCCAACAAAAGCCTTCTAATAATAAAAGAAGTCATTACATCTTATAATTGTAATAGATTGATAATTGTAATGACAAACATTAAAATGAATCCATTAAATCTGCAATTTCCAATAATTTGGATTTATCATTAATAATAATTTTGCGACCTTGTGTCACAATGAGCAGTTCATCTTTAAAATCATGCAATAACCTCACTAAAGTTTCAACGGCAGTTCCTACAATGTTAGCAAAATCTTCGCGAGTAAGTTCAATTTGAACTTCACCATTATCATTAAGATTATCACTAAACTTTTCATTAAGAATAAGCAATGTAAGCGCTACCCTTTCTCGAACAGACTTTTGGGTAAATGTTGCAATAAAATTAATCAGAACACCAAACTCATGACTTAAGTTTTTCATTAACATTTTCGATAGTTCATCATATTGTTTAAGCAATACGTCCAATTTTTCTTTTGAAATAAAACCTATTGAACAATCGGTTAATGTAGCAGCAGAATCGGGATATCGCTCTTCACTCAAAAATGCAGCATAACCTAATAATTCACCTTCGCTACACAAATATATTATTTGTTCTTTGCCTCCATTAAGTGACTTATACTTTTTTACTTTACCTTTTTTAATAAAAAATATTCCTGCAGCAAATGAACCTTCTAAAAAGACATTCTGACCTTTCTTAAAATGTTTTATTGTCATTTGGTTAAAAAAATCATCTTTAATTTTTTCTGGCAAACGTTCAAATACCGAATCGCTTTTAAAGATAAATCGTTCAGTTATTTTATTCGTTTCTATTTGCATTTAATTCCGTTTAATATACAACAAAGATAGCCAAAAAATTGATTAAAGTCAATTTTTTGTTTGATATAGCTCAAAAAGCACTAGTATCCATTTGTGTATTTTTGCAAAATCATAATCATTGTAATAATGAAAATCATTGTTAATTTTAAAAGAAGAGAATGAGTAAAATTAAAGCTGCAATTACTGGAATCGAAGCATTTTTGCCCGATTACATTTTAACCAATGAAGAGCTGAGTCACATGGTTGACACTTCTGACGAATGGATCATGCAACGTGTTGGCATTAAAGAACGTAGAATATTAAAAGGCGAAGGATTGGCAACGTCCGATATGGGTGCTGAAGCGACAAAAAAGCTTTTAGCGAAAACAGGAACAAAACCCGAAGATATCGACTTAGTTTTAGTTGCAACCGTTACTCCCGACATGTTTTTCCCATCAACAGCATGTTTGATCGCAGAAAAATCAGGTATCAAAAACTTCTGGGGATTTGACATCAGTGCAGCATGTTCAGGTTTTTTATTTACCTTACAAACAGCGTCGCATTTTATTGAATCGGGGAAATATAAAAAAGTATTAGTTGTTGCTGCAGACAAAATGTCGTCAATAACCGATTATACCGACCGAACCTCTTGTATTTTATTTGGCGATGCCGCTGTTGCAATGCTTCTAGAACCAACAACCGAAGATGTTGGTGTGATGGATTCAATACTACAAGCTGATGGTTCTGGCAAAGATTCGCTTTATATTCGTGCTGGCGGTTCGTTAAAACCAGCATCGCATGCTACCGTTGATGCAAAAGAACATTACTTGTATCAAGATGGAAAATCGGTATTTAAAGTTGCAGTATCAAAAATGGCTGATGTTTCGGTAGCCATCATGGAACAAAACAACATTAAACCCGAAGAACTTGCATGGTTTGTTCCACATCAAGCAAATCTACGAATTATTGATGCCGTTGGTCGTCGCATGGGAATCGATAAAGACAAAGTGATGATCAATATCGAAAAATATGGCAATACAACAGCAGCAACGGTTCCTTTATGTTTATGGGAACTCGAAAAAAGCTTAAAGAAAGGTGACAAATTGATTCTATCAACATTTGGCGGTGGTTTCACATGGGGATCAATATATTTGAAATGGGCTTATAATTCATAATCAAAAAGACAGTAATTAATAAAAAAAACGACAAATGAAAAAGCCATAAAAATAGATTCACACAAACTAAATAAGGATTATATGGCGTATTCCATTTGACAATTAAAAACTTAAATAAATATAAACAAATGAAAAGAGTTGTAATAACAGGCATGGGAGCAGTAACTCCCCTTGGAAATAATGTAACAGAATTTTGGAATGGTCTTATTGCTGGAAAAAGCGGCATTGGACCAATAACAAAATTTGACGCTACACCATTTAAAACAAGATTTGCAGGCGAAGTTAAAAACTTCGATCCTCTTATCTATATGGAAAAAGCAGAAGCACGAAAAATGGATTTATATTCTCAATATTCGATTGCCGTAATGGACGAATGCCTAAAAGATTCAGGAATAAATCTTGAGAATACAGATCTCGGCAAATTTGGCGTTATTTGGGGAACAGGTATTGGAGGAATTCAATCGTTCGAAGATGAATTACTTTCGTTTGGTAAAAATCCGGAAATGCCTCGTTTTAGTCCATTTTTCATTACAAAAATGATTTCAAATATGGCAGCCGGAATTATCTCTATTCGCTATAAATTGCGTGGAGTAAGTTATACAACAACATCGGCTTGTGCATCAAGTAATAATGCTATTGTAGATGCTTTTAACCTCATTCGTTTGGGAAAAGCAAATGTTATATTTGCTGGTGGATCTGAAGCTGCCATAACAAAATCGGGTGTTGGTGGATTTAGTTCTATGAAAGCATTATCGGAACGGAATGACAGTCCTGAAACAGCATCACGCCCATTCGATGTTGGACGCGATGGTTTTGTAATGGCTGAAGGAGCTGGAGTTCTTATGATTGAAGAACTTGAACACGCAAAAAAACGTGGTGCAAAAATATATTGCGAAATTGCAGGCTGTGGTTTTGGATCTGATGCATATCATATCACGGCAACACATCCCGATGGAATTGGTGCAGTTGCAGCAATGCGTGATGCTATAGAAGAAGCAGGTTTAAAACCCGAAGATGTGGATTATGTAAGTACACATGGCACCTCAACACCAGTGGGTGACATCAGTGAATGCCGTGCAATGGTTACCGTATTTGAGAATTCGCTCGACAAACTAAACATAAGTGCTACAAAATCAATGACAGGTCACCTATTGGGAGCAGCTGGTGCTATTGAAGCAATTGCTTGCGTTAAGGCTATTGAAACTGGTATTATTCCACCAACAATAAACATTTCTGAAAGAGATTCTGCTATAGATTCTCGTCTCAATTTCACTGCAAACAAAGCGGTTAAAAAAGAGGTAAAAGTTGCGTTAAATAACACATTTGGTTTTGGCGGACATATTTTTGTTTCGCTTTACAAAAAATATATTGCTTAATTACCTTTAGACCTTTTTCCCACTGTACCGTTAGCTCTTTTATTTAAGTGCTAACGGTTTTTTTTGCTTTGTAAATTCGATGAACCTCAGTAATTCAATAAGATTTTGAATACGAGTAAATCATATTGAAACAAGTATATATCACAACCTACAGACCAAGGTAACAACAAGCTGATAACTAACACTTAACCATTCTTTTTTAATTTATAATTTCGAGTATAGTATTTTCAACTATTCTAACCTTCTTAACTCGAATTTCATTTTTCACATAAAAAAACAGCACAAATCACCACACAAAATAGCGTTTTAATACCACCTTTTAACAGAAAATCATCTATTAATTATTAACATTTCACAAAATAATTGAATAAAAGGCGATTTTATTTGAAATTATTTTAAGGGTTATTGAAAAGTTAAAAACGTATTCCCTATAAAGGTTTGAACAACTTTTTAAATGATCATAATCATCATATTTGATGTTTAATATCACCTATAATATCAAAAAAGTCATTGATTAACTTGCAAACAGATCATTTTTGCATTAACTTTGAAATACACAATTGGATAGTATTTTAAGACATTTGAGAGACGGCTTTTATCCAATTCAAGAAACAACTTTATTGTAACAATACAAATATCCTTCGGGAACATTAACACTAGATTTGAAATCGTTTCTTTTGATTTTACTATGTTAACGATTTCATTACAATTATTTTATCTGATGATATCATTTAAAAACATTGGTTATGAAAACTATTTATACTCAATCGATGAAAAACAATATATGCAGAAAAGTATTTCTGACTTTTGTTGTATTAATAGGGCTAATAACAATTTCTCAAGCCCAAGTATTGAAAGCATTTACGCAACGATCATCATATCTAACGCCAGCTAAATTTTTATATAGCATCAAAGGCGATTATACAATGATTGGAAATACAAACCTCACTCTTGATCCAAGCATAACTGATCGTAATTCACAAAACGGAAACAACAATATGGTTTATGTTGATGCCGACAATCAAACAAATACACTTAACTCTTCATCGGCAAATCTTACTTTTTCGACAGAAAATGGAGCCATACCTGAATGCTCAAACATTATTTATGCTGGACTATATTGGACTGGCAGGGCTGTTGATGGTGATAGTCCCGACACATTTACCGTAACAAAACAGGTTATTGGAGCTCCTCAACCATATAGTGAAAATTTCACCATTTCGAACAGCGGAATTATAAATTTCAGTACATACTCGATGGCAGTTACAAGACAAGGTAGCACAAATGCAAGATATGTTAGATATGCATTTACATCTACAGGAGATACTACCTATTGGTTCGAATTTCAAAATACAGCACCCTATATTCGATACACATTAAATGGAGGAACAAGCTGGATAAATCCAACAAATCAAATAGTAACAAACAATGGAAATTTGAGAACAGTTACTTTCGATCCGATACAAATTCATTCATTGCCTGGTGATGTAACTATAAAAATAAACTCATTAGTTCGAGATTCAAGAATGAATGAAACACAGGCTTCCTACCAAACGACAGCTACAGCAAGTGGAACCGTTTCGGGAATAACAACTCTAACTACCGTTACAAAACATTATGACAAACATATGGTTTCCTTCATGGGACCAGGAGAATCAAGTTATACAATGATTACTGCGACAGAAGCAAATATCTATTATCCCAAAAATAGTGAAGGTGGATCGATGTATTCAGCTTATGCCGAAGTAACCGATTATGTAAAACAACATGGTATCGGAAATTATTCAGTAGCAGATATTGCATTAAAAGAAGGAATTGGTGGAGGAACTGGTTTTTATGGTGGTTGGGGATTAATTGTAATATACGAAAACTCAAAAATGAAGTGGCGTGATATTACCGTCTTTGATGGACATGCATATGTTCAAGGAAGTACAACCGTTAATTATGAGCTTCCTGTTTCAGGATTTAAAACAGTTCAAAATGGAGCTGTCAATTTGAAATTAGGTGTTATGGCAGGTGAAGGTGATTTGGATATTTCGGGCGATTATTTTAAAGTCCAACAACTTCAATCAAGCACATGGGTTGCCCTAAATGATGCAGGATATAATTCAACGACAAACTTTTTTAATTCGTCAATAAATACGGGCGGTGGTACTCGAAATCCGAATCTTACTAACAATACAGGTCTAGATATTCATATGTTTAATATACCGAATGCAAATAATTCCGTGATAACCAATAACCAAACACAAACAAAATTCCAATATGGTTCAACCCAAGATACCTATGTCATTTTCTGTATTGCAATGGCAGTCGATGCCTATATCCCCGATGTAGACGGATTAAATAGTGTATATGCAATAAATGGACAACCAGTAGGTTCCACAATGTATGTCGAACCAAGTGATTCGGTCACCTATACCTTAAGTATTTATAATAAAGGAACAGAAGCAGTCAATAATGCAAAAATTGTAATACCAATGCCATATACTGCAAGCACCGTCTCCTATTCAAGTATTGTTAATTTTTCACCTGCAAATAATACCCTCACTTATAACCCTTCACTTGGAGCTACTGGTTCACTAACTTGGGATATAGGAAACATACCAAAAACATCAAATCCAGATAGCTTATTGGCAGTATTAACGTATACATTAAAAGTAACTACAGATTGTTTTGTATTCAGTGATACAACTTGTAGTCCTTCAGTATCAATTAATGGTGATATTAGTGGAACTGGTGCAATTTCTGGTAACAACTTAATTGGAGCCAATTTTATCTCAGGATATCAAACATCAGGCAATTGTGTTGGTGAACCAATTAGAGATCCCGTTTCATTAATTATTGACAAAGGCAATTTTGTTTCTCAAAACTGCCAAGGCCAAACCTCGAACAGTAAAACATTTACCTTTTGCAATATTTCACAACAGACAATTCCTGTAACAGCAGTTTTAGGAGCATATCCGCCTGCGTCACGTTTCTTTGATGCAGGAAATACTGAATATACAATAACAAATCCATTTCCAGCTACTTTAGGTTCTACCACATACAAAGCTATCGGTAATGAAGGATGTTCCTATGGATTGGTGATTAAAGTATCATCGGTCAACACATTACCTTCCGTTACAAATGTGTCATATTGCCAAGGTGCAACAGCAACAGCATTAACTGCAAATCCAACTTTGCCCTCATACACTCTTTATTACTATAATTCTACTGATGTAAATGAATCTCCTAAAACGAGTATAATTCCATCCACAGCAAGTGTTGGAATAACATCATATTATGTGGCCGAAGGCGAAGGTGGATATTGTATTAGTCCTAATAGAGCAAAGATAGATGTTACAGTAAATAGCCTTCCAAGTTGCTCAATTACTGGATCTGATGGACCCGTTTGTCCTTCAAATGTAATTACGTATTCTTCGAGTGGAATGGATACCTACAGTTGGAGCATTTCAGGAAATGGAACTATAACAGGAAGCTCAAATTTAAGTTCAGTTTCTGTTACAACAGGTTCAAATTGTAATCAAACATTTACTTTAACATTAACAGTTACTAAGAGTGAATGTAGTTCTACTTGCTCAAAAACGGTTAATGTAAATGAAACCATTGCTCCTACTATCACATCTATTGCTGGTTCATTAAACCACACATTACAATGTAGCGATGCAACTGGATTGACAAATGCATTATTAGAGAATCCAACAGCTACGGATAATTGCACAAACACTCCAACTATACATCTTTTAAGCGACGTTTCAACACCCGATTTGTCGTGTGCAAACGCTTATGTACGTGTTCGCACTTGGAATTTCACTGATGTTTGTGGAAATACAAGTGCAAGCTTTGTACAAACAATTACGGTTCATGACACTCAAAATCCAACAATAACATGCGCTCCAGTTGCAGCAAACTATGCCGCAAATTTTGGAGTATGTACCTATACCGTTCCTAGCACAGCTTTAGATCCATCGTTTTCTGATAATTGTTCGGGTGCAAGTGTTAAAAACAATTTCAATAATTTAGCTTCATTACAAAATGCAGTATTCCCTTTAGGTGGCACAACAGTTACCTGGACAGTTACTGATTGTAGTGGAAATACAGCTACTTGCAATCAAACAATAACTGTAATTGATGCTGAAGCACCAGTTGCTCACTGTAAAAACATTAGCATTAATTTAAGCGCAACTGGAACTGCATCAATTACAGCAACCGATATCAATAATAATAGTACCGATAACTGTGGCATACAATCAATGTCTGTAAGCCCAAATTCATTTAGCTGTTCCGATGTGGGAATAATTCCAGTCACATTAACAATAACAGATAATTCGGGAAATTCATCAACATGCACGTCATCTGTTACAATAAATGACCCTTCATTACCTAGTTTGTCGATAAACGATGTGACGGTAACTGAAGGCACCGATTTACAAGCTAGTTTCACTGTTACAATGTCAGGAAGCAGAAGTTGTGATGTTAGCTTTACCGTTAATACTGCAAATAATACTGCACTCGCTCCAAGTGATTACACTGCTATTAATTCGCAAATACATACAATTCCTGCAGGTCAAACTTCTGTTACGATTAACGTTCCAATTATTGACAACTTAATTGCTGAACCAACAGAAACCTTTTATGTTAACATAAGTAATGCTACTTATGCAACTATTGCAGATGTACAAGGTATTTGTACCATTTTAGATAATGATGCCGCAAGCATTGCTATCAACGATGTTAGCGTTCTTGAAAATGCAGGTAATGCCGTATTTACGGTTACATTAACGGGTAATATCCAAGATGTATTAACCGTAAATTATGCAACAAGCAATATTACAGCATTAGCCGGAAGCGATTATACTGCAACCAGTGGTACATTGACATTTAACGCTGGAAGTGCAAGTGGATCAACCAAAACGATTACTGTTCCAATTATTAATGATGTAATAGCTGAACCAACAGAAACGTACAATGTAAATTTAAGTAATCTGGTAAGTACAGCAACAGCTTCAATAAGCAAAGCAACAGGATTAGGTACCATTATCGACGATGCTGTAAATGATGCTGTAACTCTTGCAATAAACGATGTGACGGTTGCTGAAAATGCGGGTAATGCAGTATTTACCGTTACTTTAACCGGAAATATTCAAGATGCACTTACGGTAAATTATGCAACGAGCAATATTACAGCATTAGCCGGAAGTGATTATACGGCAACCAGTGGAATACTAACATTCCCTGCCGGAAGTAATACAGGTGCAACACAAACGATTACTGTTCCTATTTTAAATGATAACATCTCTGAACCAACCGAAACATTTAATGTTACACTTAGCAATATTGTAAGTACAGGAACTACAACATTTAGCGATGCTATTGGTTTAGGAACAATAACCGACGATGCTGTAAATGATGCTGTAACTCTTGCAATAAATGATATGACAGTTGCTGAAAATGCAGGTAATGCAGTATTTACGGTTACATTGACCGGAAATATTCAAGATGCTTTGATGGTCAATTTTGCAACATCAAATATCACAGCATTAGCCGGAAGTGATTATACGGCAACCAGTGGAATATTAACATTCCCTGCTGGAAGTATTTCGGGAGCAACACAAATGATTACTGTTCCAATTTTAAATGATAACATATCAGAACCAACCGAAACATTCAATGTTACACTTAGCAATATTGTAAGTACAGGAACTGCAACATTTAGCGATGCTATTGGTTTAGGAACAATAACCGACGACGCCATAAATGACGCAGTTAGTGTTGCGATTAATGATGTTACCGTTACTGAAAGTGCTGGTAATGCAGTATTTACAGTAACTTTAACGGGAAATATTCAAGATGCTTTGACCGTAAATTATGCTACAACAAATGGAACCGCATTAGCTGGAAGCGATTATACCACAACAAGCGGAACGGTAACATTCCCTGCTGGTAGTTTAACGGGAACAACTAAAACGATTTCCGTTCCAATACTTAATGATGTAATTGCTGAACCAACAGAAACATTCAATGTAAACTTAAGCAATATCGTAAGTACTGGTTCAGCTACAATTAGCGATAATCTTGGTATAGGTACAATCACAGACAATGATGCTGCAAGTATTGCAATTAATGATGTTACCGTTACGGAAAGTGCGGGTAATGCAGTATTTACCGTAACATTAAATGGAAACATTCAAGATGCTTTAACCGTTGATTATTCTACATCAAATGGAACCGCAATTGCAGGAAACGATTATACTACAACAATCGGAAAGTTAACATTCCCTGCTGGTAGTTTAACGGGAACAACTAAAACGATTTCCGTTCCAATTCTTAATGATGTAATTGCTGAACCAACAGAAACATTCAATGTTAACTTAAGCAATATTGTAAGCACTGGTTCAGCTACAATAAGCGATAATCTTGGAATTGGCACAATTACAGACAATGATGCTGCAAGCGTAGCTATTAATGACGTTACCGTAACTGAAAGTGCTGGTAATGCCATATTTACTGTAACATTAACAGGAAATATTCAAGATGCATTAACGGTCAATTATGCCACAAGCAACGGTACAGCTTTAGCCGGTAGCGACTACACAGCAACCAGTGGAACGTTAACTTTCCCTGCAAGTAGTGTTACAGGCGCAACTCAAACGATTACTGTTCCTATTTTAAATAACACAATTGCTGAACCAACAGAAACATTCAATGTTAACTTAAGCAATATCTTAAGTACTGGTTTAGCAACAATAAGTGATAATCTTGGTATAGGCACAATTACCGATAATGATGCTGCAAGCATTGCAATTAATGATGTTACTGTTACTGAAAGTGCCGGAAATGCAGTATTTACGGTTACATTAACGGGAAGTATTCAGGATGCGTTAACTGTCAATTATGCAACAAGCAATGGAACTGCCTTAGCCGGAAGTGATTATACCGCAACCAGTGGAACGTTAACTTTCCCAGCAAGTAGTGTTACAGGCGCAACTCAAACGATTACTGTTCCTATTTTAAATAACACAATTGCTGAACCAACAGAAACATTCAATGTTAACTTAAGCAATATCGTAAGTACTGGTTCAGCAACAATTAGCGATAATCTTGGTATAGGTACAATCACAGACAATGATGCTGCAATTATTGCAATTAATGATGTTACCGTTACCGAAAGTGCAGGTAATGCTGTATTTACCGTAACATTAACTGGAAACATTCAAGATGTTTTAACCGTTGATTATTCTACATCAAATGGAACCGCAATTGCAGGAAGCGATTATACTACAACAAGTGGAACGGTAACATTCCCTGCTGGTAGTTTAACTGGAACAACTAAAACGATTTCCGTTCCAATTCTTAATGATGTAATTGCTGAACCAACAGAAACATTCAATGTTAACCTAAGCAATATTTTAAGCACTGGTTCAGCTACAATAAGCGATAATCTTGGTATAGGAACAATAACGGATAATGATGCTTCAAGCGTTGCAATTAATGATGTTACCGTTGCGGAAAATGCAGGTAATGCTGTATTTACCGTAACTTTAACCGGAAATATTCAAGATGCTTTGACTGTAGATTTTGCAACAAGCAATGGTACAGCTTTGGCAGGAAGTGATTATACAACAACCACTGGAACTCTGACTTTCCCTTCGAGCAGTATTTCCGGTGCAACACTAACTATAACAGTTCCAATTATAAATGATAATATTACAGAACCAACAGAAACTTTCAATGTAACATTAAGCAATATTGTAAGTACTGGTTCAGCTTCCATCAGCGACGCTTTAGGTATTGGCACCATAACCGATGATGGTGTTAATGATGCTGTAAGTATTGCAATTAATGATGTTACCGTAGCAGAAACAGCTGGTAATGCAGTATTTACCGTTACATTAACTGGGAATATTCAAGATGCATTAACCGTTAATTTCGCAACAAGCAATGGAACTGCCTTAGCCGGAAGTGATTATACTGCAACGAGTGGTATATTAACATTCCCCGCAAACAGCATTAACGGTGCTACACAAAGTATTACAGTTCCTATTATAAACAATAATATATCTGAACCAACAGAAACTTTTAATGTTAATTTAAGCAATATCGTTAGTACTGGTTCTGCATCAATAAGCGATGCTTTAGGTATTGGTACCATTATCGACGATAATATAAATGATGCTGTAAGCATTGCAATTAACGATGTATCAGTGGCTGAAAATGCTGGAGTTGCTGTTTTTACCGTAACATTAACTGGAAACATTCAAGATGCATTAACAGTCGATTTTGCAACGAGCAATGGAACTGCATTAGCAGGAAGCGATTACACGGCATCAAGCGGAACGGTGACTTTCCCAGCTAATAGTATAACTGGCGCAACACAATCGATCACAATTCCAATTATTAACGATGCCATTTCGGAACCAACAGAAACTTTTAATGTCACATTAAGCAATATAATTACAACCGGTTCAGCTTCATTTAGCGATCCTAACGGTTTAGGAACGATTACCGACGATGCCGTAAATGATGCAGTTTCTATCGCAATAAATAACATGACTGTTAACGAAGTCGATGGTTCTGCAACATTTACCGTAACATTAACAGGAAATATTCAAGATGCGTTATCCGTTGATTTTGCAACATCCGATATAACTGCTACTGCAGGACTTGACTATACTGCAAATAGCGGAACAGTAACATTTCCAGCAAATAGCATAAATGGTGCTACACAAACTATCACGGTTATTATCCTTAATGACGTTATAGCAGAAGCAACAGAAACATATAATGTAACTTTAAACAATATAGTAAGTACAGGAGCTGCGTCAATTAGTAAAGCAATAGGAGTAGGAACAATAATAGACAAAGATCAAGTTAGTATCACAATTAATGATGTAACGGTAAATGAATCAGCAGGAACTGCAACATTAACGGTTACACTTATTGGAAATATAGCAACAGACTTATCGGTCGATTATGCAACATCTGATGGTACAGCCATAGCAGGTAGTGATTACACGACTTCAACAGGAACGGTGACATTTGTAGCTCCACAATCTAGTGGTGCAACCGTTACCATTAATGTTCCTATAATCAACAATACCATAACAGAGCCTACCGAGTCATTTAATGTAACTCTAAGCAATGTTAATTTTATTGGAGTCGCAACACTTAGCGATCCAACTGGAATTGTAACAATCAATGATAATGATGCTGCAAGCATTGCAATAAACGATGTTACAGTTGCGGAAAATGCAGGTAATGCAGTATTTACCGTTACCCTTACGGGAAATATTCAAGATGCTTTAACTGTTGATTATTCAACTGCCGATGTTACAGCACTTGCAGGAAGCGACTATACAATAACAACAGGAACTGTTACATTCATTGCAGGAAGTGTAAACGGTGCAACACAAAACATTACAGTTCCAATAATAAATAATACCATAACCGAACCCACAGAAACATTCAATGTTAATTTAAGCAACATTCAAAACTCAGGTGTTGCAACGATTAGTGATAATCTTGGCGTTGGAACCATTACAGATGACGCTGTAAATGATGCTGTAAGTGTTGCTATTAATGATGTAACCGTTGCTGAAAATGCAGGCACTGCTGTATTTACCGTAACGTTAACAGGAAACATTCAAGATGCATTAACTGTTGATTTTGCTACTGCCGATGTAACAGCCTTAGCTGGAAGTGACTATACCTCAACAAGCGGGACTACTACATTTCCAGCAGGAAGTATAAGCGGTGCAACACAATCAATTACAGTCCCAATAATTAATAATTCGTACGCCGAACCAACAGAAACATTTACCGTTACGCTTAGCAATATTATAAGCACCGGTACTGCTTCAATTAGCGATGCAATTGGTATTGGAACAATTACCGATGACGCAATTAATGATGCGGTATCTATTGCAATAAATGATGTTACTGTAAGTGAAACAGCTGGTAATGCAATATTTAAAGTAACATTAACAGGAAACATACAAGATGCATTGACCGTTGATTTTGCTACTGCCGACATAACAGCGTTAGCTGGTAGCGATTATACCACAACAACAGGAACACTAACATTTCCTGCCGGAAGTACAAATGGAACAATTAAAACAATAACAGTACCTATTTTAAACAACTCAATTACCGAACCTACAGAAACATTTGCTGTTAATCTTAGTAATGTGCTAAATTCAGGTACAGCATCAATTAGTGATGCGCAAGGTATTGGTACTATTTTAGATGATGCAATAAACGATGCTGTAAGTGTTGCAATAAATGATGTTACCGTTGCAGAAAATGCAGGCACTGCAGTATTTACCGTGACATTAACTGGAAATATTCAAGATGCGTTAACCGTTGATTTTGCTACATCCGACGTAACAGCTAACGCAGGCAGCGACTATACTGCCGCAAGCGGTACTGTTACTTTCCCTGCAAATAGTATTACCGGAGCAACACAAAATATTACCATTACAATTATTAACGATACCTATTCAGAACCTACCGAGACATTTAATGTAACCTTAAGCAATATTATTAGCACCGGTTCAGCTTCAATAAGCGATGCAATTGGTATAGGAACTATTACCGACGATGCAATTAACGATGCAGTAAGTGTTGCTATTAATGACGTTTCAGTTGCAGAAAATGCAGGAACAGCAGTATTCACCGTAACATTAACTGGAAATATTCAAGATGCCTTAACCGTTGATTTTGCTACCGCCGATATTACAGCTTTGGCTGGAAGTGACTATACTGCAACAAATGGTACACTAACATTCCCAGCAGGAAGTATTAGCGGAACAACAAAAACAATTTCGGTAACAATTCTAGACGATGCAATAACAGAACCTACCGAAACCTATAATGTACTTTTAAGTAATATTCAAAATTCTGGTACAGCTACAATAAGCGATGCGATTGGTTTAGGAACTATAACAGATGATGCAATTAATGATGCAGTAAGCGTTGCAATAAACGATGTATTGGTTGCTGAAGATGCTGGAATAGCAGTTTTCACTGTGACCTTAACAGGAAATATTCAAGATGCATTAACAGTCGATTTTGCAACATCAGACATAACTGCTTTGGCCGGTAGCGATTATACTGCAACGAATGGTACACTAACATTCCCAGCTGGAAGTATAAGTGGAGCAACACAATCAATATCTGTAACAATTTTAAATGATGCAATAGCAGAACCTACTGAGACATTCAATGTAACATTAAGTAATATTATGAGTACCGGTTCGGCGTCAATCAGCGATGCTATTGGACTTGGAACAATTATCGATGATGCTGTGAATGATGCTGTAAGTGTTGCAATCGATGATGTAACAGTTGCTGAAACAGCGGGCAATGCCGTATTCACCGTAACATTAACAGGAAATATTCAGGATGCATTAACCGTCGATTTTACAACTTCCGACGTAACAGCATTGGCTGGAAGCGACTATACGCTTACAAGCGGAACGTTAACTTTCCTAGCAAGCAGCGTTAGCGGAACAACGAAAACGATTACTGTTCCTATTTTAAATAATACTTATACAGAACCGACAGAAACATTTAATGTAAACTTAAGCAACATTGTTAGCACAGGTTCAGCATCAATAAGTGATGCACTAGGTATTGGAACTATTATCGACGATGCTGTAAATGATGCTGTAAGTATCGCAATTAATGATATTACCGTTGCTGAAACAGCTGGTAATGCTGTTTTCACCGTAACATTAACTGGTAATATTCAAGATGCATTAACTGTCGATTTTGCTACTTCAGATATCACAGCATTAGCTGGAAGCGACTATACAGCAACAAGCGGAACGTTAACTTTCCCCGCGAATAGCACAAGTGGTACTACAAAATCTATTACCGTTCCTATTTTAAATAACACCTACACAGAGCCTACCGAAACGTTCAATGTAACGTTAAGTAATATAATAAGTACTGGCAATGCATCAATTAGCGATGCAATTGGTTTAGGAACAATAACCGACGATGCTATAAATGACGCTGTGAGCATTGCAATTAATGATGTTACCGTTGCCGAAACTGATGGTACTGCGGTATTTACCGTAACATTATCGGGAAATATTCAAGATGCTTTAACCGTAGATTTTGCTTCTTCAGATATAACTGCATTAGCTGGAAGTGACTATACTGCTACAAGTGGAACACTTACATTTCCAGCAGGAAGTATCAATGGAGCAACACAATTAATTTCCGTTCCAATCATTAACAATTCTTACACAGAACCAACAGAAACATTTAATGTAACCTTAAGCAATATTATTAGCACCGGTACAGCTTCAATCAGTGATGCTGTTGGATTAGGAACCATTATCGATGATGCTGTAAATGATGCTGTAAGTATTGCAATTAATGATGTTACCGTTGCTGAAACTGCAGGAAATGCACTATTTACGGTAACATTAACGGGAAATATTCAAGATGCTTTAACCGTCGATTTTGCAACAGCAGACGTTACTGCACTTGCTGGAAGCGACTACACAGCTACTAGTGGAACACTCACATTCCCAGCAAATAGTGTAAGTGGAACTACAAAATTGATAACCGTTCCAATTTTAAACAATAGCTATACCGAACCTACAGAAACATTTACCGTTACCTTAAGCAATATTGTAAGCACAGGAACTGCTTCAATAAGCGATGCAATTGGTATTGGCACAATTACCGATGATGCTGTAAACGATGCTGTTAGTGTTGCAATTAACGACATTACAGTTGCCGAAAATGCCGGAACAGCTACATTTACTGTAACCTTAACGGGAAATATACAAGATGCATTAACCGTCGATTTTGCTACAGCAAATGTCACAGCTTTAGCAGGAAGCGATTATACTGCAAAAAGTGGTACTGTTACATTCCCAGCAGGAAGTATTTCTGGTGCTACCCAACCAATTTCAATCACTATTTTAAATGATGCAATTTCAGAACCGACTGAGACATTTACAGTCAATTTAAGTAACATAATAAACTCAGGATCTGCTTCAATAAGCGATGCAATAGGTATTGGAACTATTCTCGACGATGCTGTAAATGATGCTGTGAGCGTTGCTATAAATGACGTTACTGTTGCTGAAACTGCAGGAAACGCTGTATTTACTGTAACCTTAACCGGGAACATTCAAGATGCTCTAACCGTTGATTTTGCTACTTCCGATATTACAGCAATAGCAGGAAGCGATTATACTGCAACAAGCGGTACTGTTACATTCCCAGCAAGTAGTATGAGCGGTACCACTAAAACGATTATCGTTCCAATATTAAATAACAACATTACAGAACCTACAGAAACATTTAAAGTCACATTAAGCAATATAGGTAGTACTGGATCAGCTTCAATAAGCGATGCAATTGGAATTGGAACTATAATAGACGATGCTGTAAACGATGCTGTAAGCATCGCGATTAACGATGTAACGATTGCTGAAAATGCAGGTAATGCAGTATTTACGGTAACATTAACCGGAAATATTCAAGATGCATTAACCGTCGATTTTGCAACGGCTGACATTACCGCAAAAGCAGGAAGCGATTATACTGCAACAAGTGGAACAGTTACCTTCCCAGCAAATAGTATAAGCGGAACAACAAAAACGATTACCGTTCCAATTTTAAATGATGCTGTAACAGAACCAACAGAAACATTTACCGTTAATCTGAGTAATATTGTAAGTACAGGAGATGCATCAATTAGCGATGCTACAGGTCTTGGAACAATTACCGATGATGCTGTAAACGATGCTGTAAGTTTAGTAATTAATGATGTTAGTATCGCTGAAAATGCTGGTCCTGCAATATTTACCGTAACATTAACTGGAAATATTCAAGATGCATTAACTGTCGATTTTGCTACTTCAGATATTACAGCAAAAGCAGGAAGTGATTATATAGCAAAAACTGGTACCGTTACCTTTCCAGCAGGTAGTGTTTCTGGTGCAACACAACCAATTACAATTACCATTTTAAACGACAATATTTCTGAACCAACCGAAACATACAATGTAACATTAAGCAATATTGTAACTACAGGTTCTGGATCAATTACCGATGCTATTGGTCTTGGAACAATTACTGACGATGCCGTAAATGATGCTGTAAGTATAGCAATAAATGATGTTACCGTTGCAGAAAATGCAGGACCTGCAGTATTTACGGTGACATTAACAGGTAATATTCAAGATGCATTATCCGTCGATTTTGCTACAGCAGATATTACAGCCAAAGCTGGAAGCGATTATGCGGCAAAATCAGGAACAGTTACCTTCCCTGCTGGAAGTATTAATGGTGCAACACAATCTATTGCAATTGCCATTATAAATAATACGATCTCTGAACCAACTGAAACTTTTAACGTTAATTTAAGCAATATTGTTAGCACTGGAAATGCAACAATTAGCGATGCAATAGGTTTAGGAACAATAATAGATGATGCTGCAAACGATGCTGTGAGTATAGCAATTAATGACATAACGGTATCTGAGACATCAGGTAATGCTGTGTTTACAATTGCATTAACCGGTAACATTCAAGATGCTTTAACCGTCGATTACACTACAAATAATGGAACTGCTTTAGCAGGAAGTGACTATACAGCAAAAAGTGGAACAATAACATTCCCTGCTGGAAGTGTCACTGGCAATACCGCTACAATATCGATAAGCATTATAAATGATGCCGTTGCTGAACCTACAGAAACATTTACAGTTACACTTAGTAATATTATAAGCACTGGTACAGCAACCATAAGCGATGCAACGGGAATATGCACTATTAACGATAATGATGCAATTAGTCTTGCGATTAATGATGTAACAGTAAATGAAATAGCCGATTCTGCTATATTTACTGTAACCTTAACAGGAAATACCCAAGATGCATTAACCGTCGATTTTGCTACAGCAGATATTACTGCTTTAGCAGGCAAAGATTATGTTGCAACAAGTGGAACATTAACTTTTCCCGCAAATAGTATTAGTGGAACCAAAAAGAAAATAAAAGTCACTATTATCAATGATATTCTCAATGAACCTACCGAAACATACAATGTAAATTTGAGCAATCTCATTACAACTGGTGTTGCTACAATTTCAGATGGCATTGGTTTAGGTACCATTTTAGATGACGTAGAAAACGATGCCGCAAATGTTGCCATTGACGATGTATCAGTCGATGAAAGTGATGGCAATGCTGTATTTACTGTTACATTAACAGGTAATCTTCAAGACGCATTAACAGTCGATTTTGCTACATCTAATGTTACAGCATTAGCAGGTAGCGATTATACAGCAATAAGCGGAACATTAACCTTTCCCGCTGGAAGTGTAACAGGAGCAACACAAACAATAACTGTCCCAATAATTGATAATATCATTGCTGAACCAACTGAAACATTCAACGTAAATTTATCGAACATTCAAAACACAGGTGTTGTATGGATTAGCGACGATCTTGGTTTAGGTACTATCTTTGATGATGCTTCAGATGGAGTTAGCTTGACTATTGATGATGTTACCGTTTTAGAAACTGATGGTTCTGCTATATTTACTGTAACCTTAAACGGCAATATCCAAGATGATTTAACTGTTGATTATTCAACAGCAAATGTCAATGCATTTTCAGGAAGCGATTATACAGCAACAAGCGGAACACTAACCTTCCCTGCCGGTTCAGTAAATGGATTCAGTAAAAAAATTACGGTTCCAATCATCAATGATATGTTTACCGAACCAACTGAAAACTTTACTGTAAATCTAGCTAATATTGTAAGTACAGGAACAGCTTCATTTAGTGATGCTTTAGGCTTGGCAACAATAAACGACGATGATTCTGTAAGTGTTGCTATCAACGATGTTACCGTACTTGAAACTGATGGAAATGCAGTATTCACCTTGACTCTAACTGGTAATATTCAAGATGCAATGACTATTGACTTTACAACTGCCAATGGAACTGCACTTGCAGGAAGCGATTATACCACTACAAGTGGAAAAGTAACATTCCCTGCTGGAAGTGTATCTGGTGCAATACAAAACATTACAGTTCCAATTATAAACGATATTTACACTGAACCTACAGAGATATTCTATGTTAACTTAAGTAATATTCAAAGTACTGGATTAGCCAAATTAAGTAATACTCAAGGAATAGGAACCATTACCGACGATGCTATTAATGATGCGGTAACAATTGCAATTAATGATGTTACCGTTGCCGAAACCGATGGCATAGCAGTGTTTACCGTAACCTTAACAGGTAATATTCAAGATGCTTTAAATATTGATTATACTACTGCCGATGGAACCGCAAAAGCACCAAGCGACTATATTGCAGCATCTGGAACACTAATTTTTGCTGGAGGTAGTACAACAGGTACAACTCAAACTATTACGATTCCAATTGTTAACAACAATATAACTGAGCCAACAGAACAATTCTTTGTTAATTTAAGTAATATCCAAAACTCAGGAAATGCATCTATTAGCGATGCACAAGGAATTGGAACAATTACCGATGATGCGGTTAACGATGCCGTAAGCATTTCAATCAATGATGTTACTGTTACTGAAACCGATGGAAATGCAGTGTTCACTGTTACCTTAAAAGGAAATATTCAAGATGCATTAACCGTCGATTTTGCAACTGCAGACGGTACAGCTCTTGCTGGAAGTGATTATACTGCAACCACTGGAACGGTAACTTTCCCACCTGCTAGTAGTAATGGAGCAACACAATCAATTACTATCCCAATTGTCAATAATAATGTAACAGAACCAACAGAACAATTCTTTGTAAACTTGAGTAATATCCAAAATTCAGGAACAGCAACAATTAGCGATGCACAAGGAATTGGAACAATAACTGATGATGCTATAAATGATGCTGTAAGTATTGCTGTAAATGACGTAACCGTTGCCGAAAATGCCGGATCAGCAGTGTTTACTGTAACTCTAACTGGTAATATTCAAGATGCTTTAACTGTTGATTATGCAACTGCCGACGGTACAGCTCTTTCACCAAGTGACTACACCGCTACTAGCGGTACGGTAACCTTCCCAGCAGGAAGTATAACTGGTGCAACGCAAATATTCTCTATTCCAATTATCGACAATAACGTTTCTGAACCAACAGAGCATTTCTTTGTAAATCTTAGTAATATTCAAAACACTGGAACGGCTACAATCAGTGATGCACAAGGAATTGGAACAATTACAGACGATGCAATAAATGATGCAGTATCATTATCTATTAATGATGTGACAGTTGCCGAAACCGATGGAAATGCAATCTTCACAGTAACCCTAACGGGTAATATCCAAGATGCATTAAACGTAGATTTTGCAACTTCTGACGGTACTGCAATTGCCGGAAGTGATTACACATTGAGTAATGGAACTGTAACATTTGCCGCAGGTTCAATGACTGGAGAAACCAAAACGATAACTGTTCCAATAATTGATAATAACATCGCTGAACCTACTGAAACATTCAATGTAACGTTATCGAACATTGTAACAACAGGTACTGCAACATTTAGCGATAATATTGGTATTGGTACAATAACCGATGATGAAATCAACACAATTAGTTTAGCTGGATTCACCGTTACTGAAACCAATACTTCGCAAAGCAAAGATTTTGTTGCAACAATGAATCGAACTGCACAACAAGATGTTATAATAACATTTACAACTACTGATGGTACAGCAACTTCCGGAACCGATTACACAACACAAACTGCTGTTAGTTATACAATTCCATTAGGACAAACTTCTGTAAATATTCCTGTTGAAATTTTAGGTGACCTAATGAGCGAGCCAACAGAAACATTTATCGGCACTATTGCAATGAACAACACTAATGGACAACAAATAACCATTGGAACGGCACAAGCAACCAGTACAATTTTAGATGATGATATCGCTGATCTTAAAATAACAAAAACAGGAACACCAACATCTGTTGTTGCCGGACATATAATCACATACACCATCACAGTCGAAAATTTAGGAAGCAATATTGCACAAACAGTGATTGTGAATGATGTATTACCTGCTGGATTAACATTAATTAGTGCAACACCATCAACAGGAATATGGACCGATCCAACTTGGACAATTGGTACAATGCCAATGGCAAGTACTAATACCATTACGATTATTGCAAAAGTAAATACAAATGTTGCAGATGGAACAGTAATAATGAATTCGGCTACTGTTTCGAGTTCAACAACCGATCCTGATGGTACTAATAATACGGCAACCTATTCGAATACTGTAAACGCCGAATCAGACTTAGCAATAACAAAAACAGTACAATCGAGTTCAGTAATTATGGGTCAAGACATTGAATATAAAATTACAGTTACCAATAAAGGACCAAGTGATGCTATGGGTGTCATTGTTACAGATACTCCACCAGGAATTTCGAATGTAGTTTATTCAACCGATAATGGAACAAGCTGGAAAACGTGGTCAAGTCCTGCATCATTAGGAACTGTTGTAAATGGAGGATTAACAAGTTTTATTTTGAAAGGAACTGTTGATATAAATCAGTGCGATCCAATCATAAATGAAGCCACAGTAAGTGCTGCTAATTTAATTGATGCAAATATGTCAAATAATAAAGCAACATGTACAGCAACTCCCGAAGATCAAACTTTACCTGAAATTCGTTGTCCAGGAAAAGTTACCATAGTTGTTGATAGAACTGCATATTCAACAACGGGAGTCGAACTTGGAATTCCGCTTACCAAAGACAACTGTACTGTTGCCAGTGTTACAAACGATGCTCCAGTTTCTTATCCATTAGGAAATACAAATGTTATTTGGACAGTAACTGATGCTTCAGGCAATAAAGCTTCGTGTACACAATTAGTTGTTGGACCAAATAGAATATTTATACCAAATGGATTCTCGCCCGATGGCGATGGAACCAATGATTACTTTGTAATTACGGATATTGGAAATTATCCTAGCAATCATTTTTGGGTTTACAATCGTTGGGGAAACTTGGTTTACGATAAAAAAACATATGACAACTCATGGGATGGAAAACTCAATGTAAATGGTCTTGTCTATGGCGACAATCTACCAGAAGGAACATATTTCTATATTCTCGATTTGGGTGATAACACAGATAAATATCAAGGTTATATAATTATTAAAAGATAATCAGATGAAAAGGCTAATTATTATATCTGTTGTGCTTTTCTTCGGAATTATATATTCCCCAAAAAGCTATTCTCAAAATGATCCCATGTTTACACATTACATGTGGAATGAGATGTTCATAAATCCTGCTTACGCCGGAAGCCGAGATGCTGTATCATTTTTTGGTCTCAGTCGCCAACAATGGGTTGGTATTGATGGAGCTCCTATTACTCAATCGATGTCGATAAATGGTCCTTTCTTTGAAAAAAAGGCAGGTCTAGGACTAAGTATCCTGCATGAAAACATAGGAGTAACCAATGAAACATCTTGTATGGGTTCATTTGCATATCACATCAAAACCGATAAAAAAGGAAAACTTGCTTTTGGTCTTTCAGCTGGAGTAGTAACCATGAGGGAAGAATTGACCAATGTTATTACTCAAAAACCTGATGATATCCATTTTCAAGCTAATACTCCGTTACTCGTAATGCCTAATGTTAGCTATGGAATGTATTATTATACAGCTAAATTCTATGTTGGACTTTCAATTCCAAGAATATTATCGAATACTGTAACAGCAGGATCTTGGAATGTTAAAAACAAATTCAATTTCAGTCAAATGCACTACAATCTTATTTCGGGCTATGTGTTTGATTTAAGTCGAGGCATTAAACTGAAACCAACCATTTTTTGCCGTTCGGCTTATGCTTCGCCAATTGAAGTATCAGCAAGTATAAATGCATTTCTAAAAGATTGTATTTGGGTCGGTATGTCATATAGAACCGGCGATGCTGTTTCAATGTTACTTGCAGTTCAATTCACACCCAATCTTCGATTAGGATATTCATATGATTACACTACTTCCAAATTGAGAAAATTCAATTCGGGCACTCATGAAATCAGTATAGGATTTGATTATCCACTTGGAAAATTAAAAACTGCTTCACCACGTTTATTTTAAAAACTTACAGCTATGAAACGTTTAAAATATATACTATTGATGTTGTTTGCTTTAGCATTTACCTGCCAAGTTAATGCACAAAAAGCAACGTTGAAACAAGCTAATAAGTTTTTCAATAAGCTTGCCTATTACAAAGCTGTACCTCTTTACCAAAGAGTATTAGAAATTGATACTGCAAATTCGATAGCAATTCATAACATTGCAGAGTGTTATCGAAAACTGAACGATTATGGGAATAAGGAGAAATATTTTGCAAAAGTTGTTACTCTACCAGATGTAACAACTATTGAAAAATATTATTATGGAATGGCTCTTATGGAAAACAACAAATATGATGAAGGAAAAAAATGGACGAGTTCCAACAGTATAGCAATTCCCTATGATGAAACAGTCGTAAACAAACTCTGTGAAATAGATAAACGGGAGGACTTTTTCCTTGATAGTATGACATCTTATACAATTAACAATTACTCGGAGTTAAATAGCGATCATAGTGATTTCGGAGCAATTCAATATAAAAAGGGTATCTTATTTTCATCAAATAGATATGTTCTTGATGAAATGACTAATAACCATGGCTGGTCGGGCAAAGACTTTTATAAGTTATTCTATTATGACAGTGTAAATAAAAAGGCACCCATTAAATTTAAAAGTTCGGTACAAAACCGGTTAAACGATGGACCAATATCGTATGATAAAAAGAATAATACACTTTATGTTACACGAAACTCAGTAACGAACGGAAAAGTAATTAAATCTGCCGACAAATTAATAAAGCTTCAAATTTATGCATATAAATACGATTCAGCAAAACAAGTTTGGTCGAACGAAGTTGCTTTTGAAAACAATAATAAAGACTATAATGTTGCTCATCCAGCAGTTTCGCCTGATGGAACAATCATGATATTTTCTTCCGATATGCCAAACGGATATGGAGGAATGGACTTATACATATGCAAGAAAAGAGGTGATAAATGGGGAATACCAATAAATATGGGACCAGCCGTAAATACAAAAGGTGACGAAGTTTTTCCATATATCAATGCCGGTAATTTGATGATTTTTTCATCAAATGGTTTTGATGGATATGGAGGTCTTGACCTATATTACTCCTATTTATCAGATATAAAAGCATGTTTAGTTGAACATTTTGTACGACCTATTAATTCTCAATTTGATGATTTCTGCATGATTCTAACAGACAGCAGTAAAAATGCTTTATTTACATCAAACAGAATGGGTGGTAATGGCGATGATGATATTTATAAAGTAACAATAAACAAAAAGCCAAAACCAATAAAAGTTAAACCTCCAAAATTGATTTTTGATCTTGTATTTACTGGCGTTATCAGAGACAAAAAAACGCTTGACAGTCTTGATAGTGTAAAGGTTGTTTTCACCGACGAAAAAGCAATAACTTATCCAACTTTTTCTTCAAATGGAAAGTTTAATAGGCCATTCAGAACAGTAAAAGTAAATGATACAATTGCCGTAACAATTATGCTTGAGAAGAAAGGCTACCTCAGAGAAGAATTAAAATTAAAATATATAGTAAAAGACTCAATAGTAGATTTGAATAAATATTATGATTTACTTATGACACCACTCGAAGCAGTTGTTGCAGCAGATTTATTAGGTCGAGACTTAATGAAACGATTTATTATAAATCCTATATATTTCGATTTCAATAAATACAACATCAGACCCGATGCAGCTTTGGAACTCGATAAAATTGTTAAAATTATGAAAGACTACCCTAAAATGATAATAGATATGGGTTCATATTCCGATTGTCGAGGTACAGCTCTCTATAACATGAAACTCTCAGATAATAGAGCAAAATCATCAATTACATACATTATTTCGAAAGGAATAAATAAATCGAGAGTAACTGGTAAAGGTTATGGAGAATCAAAACCAGTAAATGAATGTGAATGTGAAGGCACTGTAGTTGTTCCTTGTACTGAACCTATGCATCAATTAAACAGACGAACAGAATTTATGGTGATATCGATGTAAGCACTTCAAACAAACATAAAAAAGGCTGATTGAATTAACCAATCAGCCTTTTTTATGCTTTATTTATTAATTAATTATTCTTGTTCAACTGTTTGAAAAACAACTTTAAATTCTACTCTTCTATTTTTTGCTTTACCTTCAGTTGTTGCATTATCGGCAACAGGAACAGTCGAACCAAAACCAGTAGATTTAATTCTATTTTCAGGAACGGCTTTACTTGTTAAATATTTTTTAACGGCATCAGCACGTTTTTGAGAAAGTACTAGATTTTTTTGAGCATCTCCTACATTATCAGTATGACCATTAATCTCTAAATTGTATGTTGGATTTTCAATCATTGCTTTCACAACCTGATCAAGTATAGAGTTTGACGTCTTTTTAATTACATCTTTTCCTGTTTCAAATTGAATACCTGTTAATGCTTTTTCAAAGATTCTTAATACTTCTTTCTTCACAGCTGGACATCCCATATTTATAGCTAATCCAACTATTTGTGGACATTTATCGTCTATATCTGGAATACCATCGCCATCGGTATCAGGACAACCTTTAAATTGTGCTAATCCTTTTATTTGTGGACATCGGTCTCTTTTGTCTGGTATACCATCACCATCTGCGTCAGGACAACCTCCAAATTGAGCCAGCCCTTTTTCATTTACACAGCTATCTTTGCTATCTTCAATTCCATCACCATCGGTATCAGGACAACCTCCAAATTGAGCTAAGCCTTTTACATTTGGACATTTATCTTCACTATCTTGAATTCCATCACCATCAGTATCAGGGCAGCCATTAAATTGAGCCAAACCTTTCACGTTTGGACATTTATCTAAATAATCGGCAATACTGTCACCATCAACATCTTTAGGACATCCAAATTCTGTAACAGCTACTCCAAGTGGAGTATTTGGACATTTATCAATATTATCAGGAATTCCATCTTTATCCGAATCTTTAGGACCTCTAAAATGATATGTTATACCAACAGAAATATAGTCAAACATATCGTGTTTAGCTTTTCCAATTGTAGCATCTACTTTATCATTATTAACAATACGTCTTGAATAATCAAGATTCATACTTACGTTATATGACAACATATAATCTACTCCAATACCTAAAGGAAAAACCGTTTCAGTCGTAGCTTTTATTTTGTTGTTATTTGCATCATATATACTTCCATTATTATAACCAAAAGATGAAACAACTTGATTATTAGAAATGTTATATTTATTAACTCGGTAATCCATCATACCAATACCAGCATAGGTATAAAAAGATGTTTTTTTCTCAACTTCCTTATAAATCAGTTTAGTAATATCTAATTTTAAGTTCAAACTATAGTCAACATAGCTAGTTTTAAAATATTCATTCACCGATCTTTTAATACCTGAAAGTTTTCCCGTTAAAAGTTGACCTCTTAAACTTAAAAAGCTAAACAATTGTTTTGAAACAATAATACCACCCGATGCTTGGTATTCATTAGTATAGGACGTTGTTAATGGAGCTACTCTAAATTGCTTAATATCACCGTAAAACAATGACGTTCCTATATTTGCATTGACACTCCAACCTTCGTTATTTCCTTCATATTTCTCATATTGCTGAGCTGAAGATAAAAGCGGCAAAACCATTAAAAGCGCAGCTACAATTTTTCTACCTTTTTTCATTTTTTCCTTATTAAATAATTAACACTCAATGTTTATTTCAATTGCAAATATAACAAATTTATTGAAAAACAAAATTTATGATTAAAACTATCCTATTTATTAACTAGTATTCAATACGGTTAAACCTTACAATAAAAGTATTTTTTTGACCTTCTTTTCTATTTTTTACTTTTAAAATGTACATTTGAAAAATTAAATCACACAAAAGATGTCGGCATTTATTACTTCAAAAAAAATAGCTAATCAACTAAATATTAGCGAAAATCAAACAAAAAACGTCCTTAAATTATTAGATGAAGGATCTACCATTCCTTTTATTTCTCGTTATAGGAAAGAATTGACTGGTAGTTTGGATGAAGTTGTAATTACCTCAATTCGCGATTTACATGCAAAAATAACTGAATTAGAGGAACGACGATCAATAATCATCGATACAATTGAAAAACAAGGTAATCTAACAAATGATTTAAAAGAAAAACTCACAAACGCAGGTACACTGACCGATCTCGAAGATTTATACCTTCCATTTAAACCCAAACGCAAAACGAAAGCATCAATTGCACGCGAACGCGGACTCGAACCTTTAGCAAAAATCATTGTTAAACAAATTGAGAAAGATATTTTGATATATGCGAAACAATTTATTTCAAAGGATGTCCCTACAGTAGACGATGCATTACAAGGTGCTCGTGATATCATTGCAGAATGGATTACAGAAAATTCATCAGCTCGAAATATATGTAGAAATATATTCCTTAAAGATGCTATTATCTATTCTAAACTTACCAAAGGCAAAGATGAGGAAGCTGCTAAATTTCGAGATTACTTCGATTTTTCTGAGCCGTTAAAACGTTGCCCGTCTCATAGACTTCTAGCTATAAGACGTGGTGAAAATGAAGGTTATCTTAAAGTAAAAATTGAACCTGACGAAAATGAAGTCATCGACAAACTTGAACGTTATTTTGTAAAAGGAATAAACGATGCTTCGGAACAAGTTGCCATTGCTATAAAAGATTGCTATAAAAGATTATTGCAACCGTCTATCGAAACTGAATTTGCGAATGAAAGTAAAGAAAAAGCTGATGAAGAAGCTATTCGCGTATTTGCAGAAAATCTTCGTCAGTTACTGATGGCATCACCTCTAGGTGCTAAAAACATTTTAGCAATCGACCCTGGTTTTAGAACCGGTTGTAAAGTTGTATGTATCGATAAACAAGGAACATTAATTGATAATGGTACAATATATCCACATCCACCTCAAGCTAATATTGAATCGGCATCGCAATCAATTTCTTCACTAATAAAAAAGCATAAGATAGAAGCAATTGCAATTGGTAACGGAACGGCTGGGCGCGAAACTGAAGATTTCATCAAAAAAATAGGATTTGAGAAAGATATTCAAGTGTTTATGGTAAATGAAAATGGAGCATCAATTTATTCTGCTTCGGCAGTTGCACGCGAAGAATTTGGTGACTTTGATATTACGGTAAGAGGAACAGTTTCAATTGGTCGCCGACTGATGGATCCATTGTCAGAATTGGTAAAAATAGACCCTAAATCAATTGGTGTTGGCCAATATCAACATGATGTAGATCAAACAAAACTACAAAAGAAACTTGATGAAGTTGTGCTCAGTTGTGTTAATCAGGTTGGCGTTGACTTAAATATTGCAAGTAAACATTTATTAAAATATGTTTCGGGTCTTGGACCGCAATTGGCTGAAAAAATTGTAGAACATCGTAATGAAAATGGAGCATTTAAAACAAGAGATGAACTAAAGAAAGTAGCTCGACTTGGCCCGAAAGCTTTCGAACAATGTGCTGGATTTTTAAGAATTAGAAATGCTAAGAATCCTTTAGACAATAGTGCGGTTCATCCTGAATCATATAGCATTGTAAAAAAAATGGCTTCGGATGCAAAATGCGAGATTATTGACATACTTAATAATGAAACACTACGAAAATCGATTCAAGTTGAAAAATATGTTAGCACTTCAATCGGACTTCCAACATTAAAAGATATAATTCAAGAATTGGCAAAACCTGGACGGGATCCTCGTTCTGAAGCTAAAGCATTCTCTTTTGATGATTCTATTCATTCAATTGATGATTTAAGAGTTGGAATGGTGTTGTCTGGAATCGTAACAAATATTACAAATTTTGGTGCTTTCGTTGATATTGGCGTTAAACAAGATGGATTAGTTCATATATCACATCTTGCCAATCGTTTTATTTCAAATCCTTCTGAAGTAGTTTCATTGAGTCAACACGTTACTGTTAAAATTTTGGAAGTCGATGCTATTCGCAAACGAATTCAATTAAGTATGAAAGAAGTGTAAATGTATTTAGGGTCTACTGAAAAACTTTCTATCCCTTGCTATATAAGGGAATAATCATAATATTTGCATTAGTAAGTGCATATATTTATGGTAAAAGAATCAAAAAGGCTTGCATCTAAGCCATCTTATA
>Ga0302292_1000038_pt1 | contig 90654 bp, 55 predicted proteins | sample III_Fen_N2_1_FD_194553 | JGI IMG/M metagenome (GOLD analysis project Ga0302292, IMG submission 194553) | Peat permafrost microbial communities from Stordalen Mire near Abisko, Sweden - III_Fen_N2_1 | ecosystem: Environmental > Terrestrial > Soil > Wetlands > Permafrost | place: Sweden: Abisko...
GAATAGGAATCACGTAGAGACGCAATGCATTGCGTCTCTACACATAACCAGAAATAAAATGAAAAAACGTACATATAAAAAACCAGAAGTAAAGTCAATACGAATCGACAATCAAATATCAATGGTATTGATGTCGGATGTGCCACCAACAGGGCCTAACGAATCAATAGGTCTACAACAAAGTAATTTGGTTGATCCTTATAAGATTTTGAAAGCATAATAATTCATGCGAGATAAAATGCACAACGGAAATTCGTTTTTTGTTGTGCGTTTTGTTTATATAAATGCTTAATATTAAACATGATAAATACTTGTTTTATTCTGAATAAAGAGTATTTTTGATGTCGAAAATAAATTAATTAATAAAAAGATTATGAATAAAATATTTCTTCTTGTATTGCTGTTTTGGGGACAAATACTCTTTGGACAAGCACCAACTGTAACTAATGTGTCAGCATATAGTACTTCCCCAACAAGTGCTACTATTTCATTTGTTTTAAATCCTGGTAGTATGGCAACTACAATCCTTATCCAATATGGAACGAATTCAGGTTGTAGTTCAAGTTATTTTTATCCAACAGCAATTAGCAATCAAGGATATTATTCAATTACAATAAATGGGTTAAATCCTGGAACGTTGTATTATTATCGAATTCAAGCTTTAGGTTCTGATGTGACAGCAACTACTACTACTACATTTACAACAATTGCGTATGCGACAACAATTGCTGCAACTAGTATATCTGGAACATCTGCGACTTTAAATGGAAGTATACTAGCAAATAATTTAAGCATAACAGGAACATTTCATTATGGTTTAAATTCTAATTGTGGTACTACTATTTCGACAAGTCCAAGTACAATTACTGGAACTTCTACTACAGCTGTAAGTGCAGTAGTAGAAGGATTAACTCCCAATACTATGTATTATTACCAGGTTCAAGGTGTTAGTTCTGGAGGTATATTTAATGGGAATGTTTTGACATTTACAACTAGTCTAGAAGGAAGTGGCACAATAGCTTCACCATATCTTATATACAACTACAATGATCTTAAAACGGTTAAAAACAATCTCACTGCAGTATATCGTTTAATGGCTGATATTAATGCATCGGCATCTCAATCAGAAAATCAAAGTGCTGGGTTTATGCCAATAGGGAATAGCTCAACAGGTTTTACTGGAACGTTTCATGGTGGAGGACATACTATCTCTAATTTATATATTAGCCGTAGCTCAACAGATTACGTTGGGCTATTTGGTTATATTTCGGGTAATGCAAGTATCGATAGTGTTACATTAACAGGTGGTTCAATAGTAGGTCAGACTAATGTTGGTAGTTTGGTAGGTTCAGCTTCAACTTCTGCATTAGGAAAAATTTCTAATTGTACTATTAACACAACGTATGTTTCTGGAACGACTGATGTCGGTGGGCTTGTAGGTAGTAAAGATGGTGGTTTAATAATTAATTGCATTTCTACATGCAGTGTATCGGGAACCGATTATGTTGGTGGGCTTTTGGGATCAGCCTCGGGTTCTATAACTAATTGTAGTACTACTGGAGGAGTTTCTGCAAAAAGTAATACAGGCGGATTAATAGGATATATTATGTCAGGAACTATTAGTAATTGTTTCGCTACTGGTAGTGTTCGTGGAACAAGTAATCTGCTTGGAGGATTACTAGGTCTTTCAGGAGCTACTATTACTAATTGTTATGCTAAGGGGAATGTAACTGCTTCCGGATCATATAGTGGTGGATTAATTGGTTATAATGGTCAAACAGGAAGTGTCAAAAATAGTTTTGCAAGTGGAACTGTAACAGGATATAATAACGTTGGTGGATTAATTGGATTGAGTTATGATGGAAGTGTTGTTTCTCTTAGTTTTGCAACAGGAGATGTAACAGCAACAGCTTCTGAAACTTTTGTTGAAGTTGGAGGACTTATTGGTTATAGTCATGGAATTGGCGTAACTAATTGTTATGCTTTGGGTAATGTTGCTGGGACTGGTACAGCTACTTATATGAATGCAGGTGGTCTTATCGGTGATAATTATTATTGTTCTATTAGTAATTGTTATGCAATAGGAAAAGTAAAGGGAAGTAGTGGATTAATTGGTTCAAATTATTCTGGAACAGCCTCAAATTCATTTTGGAATATAGAAACATCATCACAAAAAACTAGCTCAGGAGGTATAGGAAAAGCAGATGCAGAACTGGTATCTCAAAATACCTATACCAGTTCTGGTTGGGACTTTGTAAATGAAACCGTAAATGGTACTAATGATTATTGGAATAGTAATGCATTAAAAAATAATGGATATCCATATTTGGCGTATCAAACAATCGTATTACCAACACATTCAACACAAACAATAACAAATATAAGTGCAAATACAGCAATGGTTGTTGATACTATTATCGATTTAGGTGGTTCTGAATTAACAGCATGGGGAGCTTGTTGGAATTCAACAGGTAATCCAACAATTTCAGATAATAAGGAGAATGGAATGTACAGTTCAACAGGTGAATTATACACCTATTTATCAAGCTTAATTCCCAACACAACCTATTATGTTAAACCGTTTGCTGCAAATGCAATAGGAATGAGTTATGGTAAAGAAGTTTCTTTTACAACTAATGCTAAGGCACCTAATGTTACAAGCAACGTCGTAACAAATATTGCTGTTTCTAGTGCGACAATCAATGGAAGTGTGAATGCGAATAATTCACTTACATCGGTAACATTCGAATATGGAATAACTGAAAGTTATGGAACAATAGTTTCGGCTTCAATAAGTTCAATTAATGGTATTTCAAGTACTTTAGTTAGTGCATCAATATCCAATTTATTACCTAATACAACATATCATTATCGAGTAATCGGAACGAATTCTGGTGGAATAACAAAAGGATTAGATATGTTATTAACAACATATTGTATACCTACTTTAATCTCATTTACTCCGAATTCATGTTTAGCTGGTTCAACTGTAATAATTACAGGAACTAATTTTATTGGTGTAAATTCTGTTCGATTTGGAGGAACTAATGCTTTAACGTATACAGTAACTTCTTCGACAACAATTGAAGCTGTTATCGGTTCAGGAACTTCAGGTGACGTGAGTGTCACAACAGCAGGAGGAACAGCTTCAATAAACGGTTTTGTATATATTAATGACCTGATTATTAATAGTGGTGAATATATTATACGTTCAAATACAATAGTAGCTAATCTTATAATTCGACCAGAAGCAAAGCTTTCAATACAATCAGGCATTGATTTAACTATACTTGGGAATTTAACCTTACAAAGTGATATTACTGGAACAGCAACCCTTGTTGACAATGGAACGCTTATCGTTTCAGGAACAACAACCGTAGAGCAATACATAAGTATAGGTCGAAATTGGTATATAGCAAGTCCCGTTTCAACAGCTAAAAGTTCTGTAATTAAATCCGAAGTGAATAGTAAATTATGGCAATATAATGAAACGACTTCAGTTTGGGAAGAGCTTACAAACACATCAACGTCACTTGGAATAATGTCGGGATATGTTGCCAACAAAGCGACCAATGGTATTGTATCATTTACTGGAGAAAATTTAAATACAGGTACCATCAGTATAAGTAATTTAAGTAGCACCCTTGCATCGGGATCAAAACGAGGATTCAATCTAATAGGAAACCCATATCCATCGTGTGTTAGTTGGGACATGGCAGACATTTCGGGTGTCGATTCAAGCATTTGGTATCGCACACAAACAGTTGGCAATTCGTATGTTTTCGATACCTATAATTCGCATTCGAAAGTAGGAACAAACAATAATGGTAAAGGAGAAGTAACAGGAATAATACCTCCAATGCAAGCTGTTTGGGTACACGTAAAAGAGAATCAAACTGGTTCGGTTACATTCAACAATGCAATGCGTAGCCATCCTGCAACAGGCAATGTATTAAAAGCCGATGCAACAGCTCCAGAGCTTATTCGCCTACAAGTAGCAAACGGTGCAAATACCGACGAAGCCATTGTAGTTTTCAACCCAGAAGCAAGCAATGCTTACGATGCTTGGGATTCGCAAAAAATGTTTGCCGAAAGTGCCGAAGTGCCACAAATATATACCACTGCCAATGCTGAGAAAGTAGTTATCAACGGACTTGAATCGGTTGCTACAAACAGCATTATTCCTCTTGGCTTTAAAACAGCAAAAGCAGGAACATTTACCATTTCGGCAACCGAGATAAATGGCGTTGACGCAGTTGTTTTAGAAGATAAGCTTTTGAACAAAACACAAGATTTGACTGGTTCAGCAAGCTACACTTTCACGTCCGACAATGTTGATAATGCTAGTCGTTTTGCAATACGCCTAAAAGCAAATTCAGTAACAGATGCTCCAACCGTTTTGAAATCGATAATTACTATTGCAGCTCAAAACAAATCGATAGTTGTTACAACTAGCGAAACAACAGGCACAGTAAACGTTTACGATTTGCTTGGTAGAATTGTAGAAACAAAAGCAATTGCAGGAACAAAAACAATTGTTGAATCACCCAACGGTGTATATTTTGTAAAAGTACAAACTGCAAAGAATGTTGAAACAAAGAAATTAATTATTGAATAGGAATCACGTAGAGACGCAATGCATTGCGTCTCTACACATAACCAGAAATAAAATGAAAAAACGTACATATAAAAAACCAGAAGTAAAGTCAATACGAATCGACAATCAAATATCAATGGTAATGATGTCGGATGTGCCACCAACAGGGCCTAACGAATCAATAGGTCTACAACAAAGTAATTTGGTTGATCCTTATAAGATTTTGAAAGCGTAGAAAATCTTGACAATCAAACAAACCGTCACATAAAGTCTAAGTATTTTGTGTGACGGTTTGTCTTTTTATAACAGCAATGTTGATACTTAACAGCAAGCTTTTTTTAAAAATATAAATAATATTCATACATGGTTGAGGTCTAGGCGTATAGAGATGTACAGGATTATAATATTGTACATCTTTTTCTATTGTTTTTCCATTTTAATCAATAACTTTGCTCCCGAAAAAAAATTGTGGATTAATATATGTAATACATAGTTGGTGGAACTTCCTTGAGGAATGAGTACAAATAGTATATTTCATACAGGAATTCAACGGTCTATTTCTATAATAAATACGAATAATAAATAAGTACTAATCAAATATAAAATGAAATGAAAAAAACAATTCTCCTCTTCCTTGGTTTATGTCTATCGTCACTGATGCAAGCATTGGTCCTGCAAACAGCTGTTGTAACAACCGCTGGAACATTATACTCAGTAGTTTCATCGTACAAAGCTGATGTTACCGATCTTACAGTAACAGGTACAATTGATGCTCGCGACTTTGTAACCATACGCGACAGTATGCCAAACTTGGTAAATCTTGATTTAAGCGGTTCGAATATTGCTGCGTATCAAGGTACAGCACAGTCACCAGGCTCAGACACTTATCAAATAAGTGGTTGGGGCTATATTGAAAATATGATTCCTTATTGGGCATTTGTACACGAAACTTCGTCTACAACAGTAACTGGAGGTTCAACAACATTAAAATCGATTATACTTCCAAATACTTGTACTTGGATTAGTTATGGTGCATTTTATGGCTGTACAGCTTTAAGCTCTATTACTCTTCCTGAATCATTAACAAAAATAGGAGGAAAAGTTTTCTTTAATTGCACATCATTATCTGCAATTTCAATTCCATCGGCAGTAACAACTATTGGAGATGTTGCCTTTTTTAATTGTTCAGCATTGACTGCAATTACGGTAAACAAAAGTACTCCACCGTCCTTTTCCGGATCGAATAACTTTTCTGGTGTAAATTCAAACTGTATTGTCTATGTACCATCGACAGCAGTAGCTACATATCAAGCTACTGCAATCTGGAATACTTTGACGATTCGTAGTATAAATAATGCATTATCGTTCGATGGAAACGGTAATTATGTAGATTTAGGCCCCCTAGCACCAGCTGATAATTTTTCTAATGGATTTAGCTTTATGTGTTGGGTTAAATTTAATTCATTTGATGATTGGTCAAGAATTTTCGATTTCGGTAATGGATTAAATTCAGATAATTTATTAGCAGGTGTACATACAGATGGTTCATTATCTTTTGATGTTTTTTCAGGAACAAATGCAACTCCATTAACAACGCAAGCCATTTTAAGTACAGGAACGTGGACACATATTGCATTTACTGTTAATGCATTGGGTTTACAAACAATATATATTAATGGAAATATTGCTGCAACTGGCACATACAATTCACCTAAAAACATATCACGTACGATAGGCTATCTTGGTAAAAGTGAATGGACTGGTGATCCTTTTTTAAATGGACAAATGGACGAAGTGAGTATATGGAATAACGCAATAACCCAATCGCAAATCATTTCGGCAATGACCAGCCCAATTACAAATCCTAGTTCAGTTGCAAATCTTGTAGCATACTATGATTTCAATAATGGAACAGCAGGCAGTGACAATACTGGTGTAACTACACTTACCGACCTTTCAGGATCGGCACTTAATGGTACACTTAACAACTTTGCACTAACTGGAACTACATCAAACTGGGTAGCAGGTTACGATCCATCAGTTTTTTCACAAATGATAGCACTATCGGCTACAACCGAAAGTTTTGATTCAACAAGTACCAACAGTGCTACCGTTCAAATTGGCACATTGGCAAGTTGGACAGCAACAAGCAGCGATTCGTGGTTACATGTTAGCCCAAGTTCGGGAACTGGTTTTGGCTCGGTAGTACTTACCGCTACCGGAAACAGCAATGGTTTTGCACGTTCAGCAACAGTAACAATTACGGCTAGCGGATTACCAAGCTATACAATCAACGTATCGCAAGCAGGAATATCAACCTTGTCGGTTGTTTCAACATCTGGAAATCTTTATTCCTTACTATCAATAGATGCAAGACAAAGTTGCACCAAACTAATAGTAACTGGAGAAATCGATGCCCGCGACTTTGTTACCATGCGCGACAGTTTGCCAAATCTTGATACCCTCGATTTGAGTGCTGCAAAAATTATGGCTTATAGTGGTGATGCAGGAACTGATACATATAACTGGAATAACAGTACCAATTACAATGAAAATGCAATTCCACAGTTTGCTTTTTTTAACGAAGATACATATCAAGGTAGTCAAACTCTAAAAACAATTTTATTGCCAAAAACATTAACAGAAATTGGTTTTAGTGCTTTTAATGAAGGTTATAATCTTAAAGGAATTATAATTCCAGCTTCGGTAACAGGTATTGATGATCAAGCTTTTTCTGATTGCAATAATTTAAGTAGCATTACATTTGAAGCAAATTCAACATTAACATCAATTGGTTGGGATGCTTTTTATTATTGTATTAATTTACATACCATTACAATTCCTGCTTCGGTAACCACCTTATCAGACGATGCATTTGAACAGTGTTTTAATTTAAATACGATAACATTTGAAGCAAATTCAAAACTAACATCAATTGGTAATGGTGCTTTTATTTATTGCCAGAGTCTTTCGAGCATTACAATTCCGGCTTCGGTTACATCAATTAGTAGCAATGCGTTTTTGTATTGTTATAATCTTCAAACAATATTTGCACAATCGAAAATACCTGTCGATTTAAGTAGCTCAAATGATGTGTTTTCTGGTGTTGACGCTTTTATGTGTAAACTAATAGTTCCTAGTGGATCGGAAGCATTATATCAAGCAGCCAACCAATGGCAAGATTTTAATATCATTGCTATGAATGCTAAAATTGTTGCGTTAGGTAATACTATGGATGCATCGGCTCCTGTTATTGATCAAGCATCGAGCGTTCTTAATTATAATACTAATGGTTATGGTAACTATCAATATGTTAAATTCATTGCAACCGAAACTGCTACGTACACGTTTTCATCAACGTCAAATACTTATCCAGTTGCTTATTTGTACGATGAGTCTGGAAATAGCCTGAATGGCGGATATAATGGTTTTGGCAGCAATGGTTATCAATTTAATTTTTCATCCGATTTAACAAAAGGCAAATTGTATTATTTAGAAATATATAATAACTGGGGAGATAATTACATGTTTACTTTGAATATTGATGGCGGTGGTTTGCAAAGCTTTGTATATACCGGTGCTGGCAATTGGGACATAACATCGAACTGGAACTGGGGCGAATTGCCACAAGAGCAAAATACTGTTACCGTAAAAGGAAACCTTGCTATAACTCAGGACATTTCGGTTACAAACTTTACCGTGTCACCAAATGCAAGCGTTACAGTTGATAATGGAATAATAATGACATATAATAACCTTACTCTTGTAAACGATACAACTGGATCAGCATCGCTTATCAGCGATAATACTTCAATGACAGCAACCGTTCAAGAGTATTTAAAATCGGGACGCAACTGGTATATTACAAGTCCAATGACGGCATCAACAAGTAACGTTATAACTGCAGGTGCTGGTAATAGCCTTTGGGATTTTATCGAATCAAAATCGACATGGGATCAAATTGCAAATACCTCAACCCCACTTTCGGTTATGACAGGTTATGTTGCCAATAATGCTAATGCTTTGGACGGATTTATTTCGTTTACCGAAGGTTATTTAAACACTGGAACACAAACAATAACTGTTAACAAAACAGGAACTGGCGAAAAAAGTGGTTTCAATTTGATTGGAAATCCATATCCATCGAGTGTCGATTGGTCGAAAGCAGCATTATCGAATATGGATTCAACAATTTGGTATCGCACACAAAACAAAAGTAATACTTATGTTTTCGACACATACAATGCAGCAAGCGGTGCTGGAACTAACAACAATGGAAATGCTGACGTAACCCAAGATATTGCACCTTTGCAAGCCGTGTGGGTAAAAGTAAGTGATAACTTCATAAGCGGAACAGTTACTTTTAACAATGATGCAAGAATTCATGATGCCAATCGTTTGAAATCAGGAAAAGGGAAAAATCGTACGGTTCGTTTACAAGTATCGAACGGACAAAATACTGATGAAACGATTCTTGTGTTCAACGAAAACGCTAGCGATGGTGTTGATGGTTTCGATTCACCAAAAATGTTTGTAAATAACAGTTCGGTTCCCGAAATGTATTCAATTGTTGGAAAGAAAAAAATGGTTATCAACGGAATGAAATCGTTCGATTCAACGAAAGTTATTCCACTTGGATTTACAACGGCAAAAGCAGGAACCTTTACTATTTCGGCTAACGAAATTACTGGAATTGAAGGAACAGCGGTAGTGTTAGAAGATACCCGTTTACATAAAACGCAAGACTTAACACTTGTACCAACTTACACATTTGCATCCGATTCGGTAAACGATTCAACACGTTTTGTAATTCACCTAAAATCGGGTAACGAAACTACTGCAACAACAATTGAACAACAAAGCGAAATCAACATTTACTCAGTTGGAAATACAGCAATCGTTTCAACATCTGCTGATAATGCAAACGGAACTGTAACTGTATTCAATCTTTTGGGACAATCAATAGCAAGTGCTTCAATAACTGGAACAAAAACAGTCATTGAATTACCAGTAGGTGTCTATTTTGTGAAAGCACAAACTGCCACAAACATTGAAACAACGAAATTAATTATTGAATAATGTTCTCGTAGAGACGCAATTTATTGCGTCTCTATTTTACAAATAAAGAGATATAATAATCGGGAGACGCAATGCATTGCATCTTTATAAAAAATCATAAATAAAATGAAAAAACGTATATACAAAAAACCAGAAGTAAAATCGATACGAATCGATAATCAAATATCAATGGTAATGATGTCGGATGTTCCACCAAGTGGACCAGGCGAAACACAAAGCATATTACAAAACAATACTGCCGATCCTTATAAAATTGCAAGAGGATAGAAATAATTATTATTGGTTAATGATAAGCCACGTTGAATTAAATTTTTAACGTGGCTTTTTCTATCTTTGCCAAATGGTTAAATAATATCACATATACAGTTCATCAATGTATTTCCATTCAAACAATAGAATCAAATTTTCGGGTTTCATTTCAATCGTATGTATCCTTTTATTTAATAGTAATGCACGATGTGGAAACTCTAATGTTGTAAGAATTTCTGTTTCAAACGGAAAAAATTCCGATGAAACAATCATCCTTTTCAACCCAAGTGCAAGTAATGGATACGATGCTTACGATTCGCAAAAAATGTTTAACAATACAGCTTCGATGCCCGAAATATATACCATTGCCGACGGTCAATTATTAGTTATTAATGGTCTTACAAGTATTGCAACAAGTCCGACTCAAATACTCGGTTTTAAAACATTAACTGCTGGAAATTTCACCATCACGGCAACTCAAATTAATGGTTTGGCTGGTATTTCAATCATTTTGGAAGATCTGTTTTTGCACAAGACACAAAATCTTGCAAAATCGCCCATGTATAGTTTTACGTCAGATGTTTGCAATACTACCAATCGTTTTGTTTTGCATTTTAATACAAGTTCAGCTCTTTGGAACGGTACGGAAAACTGGAGCAAAGCATCAAATTGGTTAAATGCTAGCATACCTTCATCGGGAACAGATGTTGTAATTGAATCGGGCGAATTAACGTGCAACAATAATTATAAAACTGCCGATTTAACAATTAATCCCACAGCAAAACTCACTATTAACACAAACGACACCCTCTACATACAAGGTAATCTTGCTATTAAAAGTAATGATTTAGGGACGGGAACTATAGTCGATAATGGAACACTTATTGTTTCGGGAACTACAACTATTGAACAATACGTTACAAGTAACAGAAATTGGTACATTTCAAGCCCCATTTCCGAGGCAACAAGCAATTCCGTAAAATCGGTAAATGGAAATAAAATGTGGCAATACAATGAACAATATACAAGTTGGGAGGAAATATTAAATAATACAACAATATTAGAACCAAGAAAAGGATATGTTGCAAATGTACTGACTGACGACACCTTAATTTTCGTTGGTGGAAATTTAAATACAGGATTACAAACTATAAACAATTTAAAATGCACAGGTACTTCAAAACCAACACGAGGTTTCAATCTTATAGGTAATCCATATATCTCGAGTTTAAACTGGGGAAAAGCCGTTGCTGATGGCTTAACAGAAAATCTTGAAACAACAATTTGGTATCGTACCCAAAATGGTTCAAGTTACGTTTTCGATACATATAATGCAACTTCAGATAAAGGAACACACAATTATGGTGGAACAGATGTAACAGGGATTATACCTCCGATGCAAGCGGTTTGGGTACGTGTTGATGCCGATAATGTAGAAGGTTCTGTTACATTTAATAATGCAATGCGAAGCCATCCTACTGTAGGTAACAAACTAAAGGCAGATGCTAACTCAAGTAATGTCGTTCGCCTACAAGTTGCAAATGGTAGCAGTTCTGATGAAACAATACTAGTTTTTAATTCAAACGCATCAAATGGTTACGATTCTTGGGATTCGCAAAAGATGTTTGCCGAAAATGCTGATGTACCACAAATTTACACTACTGTAGGTGATGAGAAGGTGGTAATCAACGGACTTGAATCGACAAGTACAAACAGCAGTATTCCACTTGGATTTAAAACAGCAGAAGCAGGTACATTCACTATATCGGCAACCGAAATAAATGGCGTTGGTGCTGTTGTTTTAGAAGATAAGCTATTAAACAAAACACAAGATTTGACAGGTTCTGTAAGCTACACTTTCACTTCGGACATTGTTGACAATACAAGTCGCTTTGCTCTTCGCCTAAAAGCAAATAATTCAACTACAAATGTTACTGATGTTTTAGAGTCGACAATAGCAATTGTAGTTCAAAACCATTCGATAGTTGTTATAACAAGCCAAACATCAGGAACAATAACTGTTTACGATTTACTTGGCAGAGTTTTAGAAACAAAAACCATTGCAGGAACGAAAACAGTTCTTGAATCGCCAGTTGGTGTTTATTTTGTGAATATACAAACTGCCATAAACATTGAAACAAAGAAAATAATTATTGAATAATATCCTTGTAGAGACGCAATTTATTGCGTCTCTACAAAAACCAAACGAAAAAACGCTCATATAAAAAACCAGAATTAAAGTCGATAAGAATCGACAATCAAATATCATTGGTAATGCTGTCGGATGTTCCACCAACAGGATCAGGGGAGTCAATTAAATTTGTTGATTTTAATAAGATTTCGAAAGCAAAGAATACTAAATTAGTTAAAATAAACAAAACGCACAACAGAAATTCGAATTTCTGTTGTGCGTTTTGTTTTGATAAATGCTTGATTTAAATTTAAAATACTTGGTTCATTCTGAATAATTAGTACTTTTGATGCCGAGAATATTCAAATGGGATACTATATAAAATATCAATGATTATGAAAAAAACAATATTATTTTTCCTCGGATTATGTTTGGCTATAATGGTGCAAGCACAAGTTTCAAAATCGGTAGTATGTACCGCAGGAGGATTATCTACTCTATTAACTCAACAAGATTATTTTACCGTTACAAATCTTACTATTTCGGGAGTGATGGATGCTCGAGATTTTAAAACGATAAAAATGTATATGGCACAAACATTAAAAGTACTCGATATTAGTGCTGTGACTATTGTAGGGTATTCTGGTACTGAAGGAACGTATGGTTCAAATCTTACATATTTGGCTAATACAATTCCACAGTATTGTTTTAGTAATGGTAATTCCATTAATTTAGCGAGTATTACTTTTCCAACATCAATTACAGCTATAGGTGCTAGTGCCTTTTCGAGTTGTGAAAAATTAACCACAATATCTTTACCTTCATTAGTTACCAGTATTGGTGAATATGCATTTGGAAGTTGTTATGGATTACAGTCCGTTACGATGCCATCAACAATTTCAACTATAGGAGACGGGGCTTTTGGCTATTGTAAAAATATATCTTCGATCAGTTTACCAGCATCGGTTTCTACTATTAGTACTGGATTGTTCCAAGGATGTACAAAACTTAGTAGTTTTATAATTCCTTCTACAATTACATCAATAGGTGATTTTGCATTTGCTTCATGTTCTGGATTACAAACAATTTCAATCCCTGAAACAGTAACTCAAATTGGATATTCTGCATTTTCTGATTGTAGCTCATTACAATCAATTACTATTCCTTCGAAAGTAACAAAATTAAACTCTTATTTATTTAAGAATTGTAGCACACTAACGTCAATAGTCGTTCCTGTAGCTATAAATTCAATTGATGAAGAAGTCTTCAATGGTTGTACAGCCTCAATCAGTCTTCCTGCTACAACAATCGATTGGCATTACTCTGCTTTTAGAGGTTGTGCTGGCCCAATAACGGTAAATGCAAATAGTACCATATTTTCGAGTAGTAATGGCGTGTTGTTTCAAAAACTACAAGGTATGTTAATACGCTATCCTTCAAGTTTACAAGGACCATACACTATTCCATCGACAACGTACTCGATTAATAGTTATGCTTTTGAAGGCTGTACCGGATTAACGTCGTTAATTATTCCTTCATCGGTATCTGAAATAGATTCGTATACTGCTGGTTCTGTTTTTGCTAATTGTACGGGATTGACTTCATTAATAACCTTTGCATCGACTCCCGTAATAGCTAGATTTTCGACAAATAATTTCGACAATATTGATAAATCAAAATGCACATTATTTGTTCCCGAAGGTTCAAAATCGGCTTATCAAACAGCTAGCGAATGGAAAATTTTTAATAACATCGAAGAGTTTGGAACATCTAAAACAGTTGTAAATACTGCAGGAGGTTTATCAAGTAAAATAAATGCCGGGGTACGAAGTCTTTTAACCAATCTAACAGTAACCGGTACTATTGATGCCCGCGATTTTACAACAATTCGCGATAGTTTACCAAATGTGACGGTAGTTGATTTGAGTGGAGCAACCATTGTGGCTTATACTGGAACTCTAGGAACTAGAGGTTCAGGCTTTTATTCGTATGCAGATAATGTTGTTCCGGCAAGTGCATTTTATGTTAAAACAAAAATAACTTCGATTACAATACCTGCTACGACAATAGCAGTTGATGACATGGCATTTTATAATTGTACAAAACTATCGGCAATAAATGTTGCAAATGTTGTTTCATACATAGGACGATTAGCTTTTTATGGCTGTTCGGGTGCAACGTCAATCTCAATTACAGCACCATTACAGTCGATTGGTGAACTGGCATTTTATAATTGCAATGCAGCTGTTTCTGCAATTACTATTCCGTCAACGGTAACTTCAATTGGCGATAACGCTTTTATGTTATGTAGTAAATTAACTTCGGTAATAATTCCGGGTTCAATAACTTCGATGGGGAAAAATGTTTTTCAAAACTGTAGTGGGTTACAATCTGCAATCATTTTATCTCCAGCAACAACAACCGGCGAAAGTATATTTTTGTCGTGTAGTGGTTTAACATCGATATCGCTACCAAACTCGCTGACATCTATTGGAGCATCATCGTTTAGTTCTTGCTCAAATATTACTGCAATAGCAATTCCAACATTGGTAACATCAATAGGTGCAAGTGCTTTCGATGGCTGTTCCAAATTAACATCTGTAACTATTCCATCATCGGTTACAACTCTTGGAGCAAGTATTTTTAGTAGTTGTTCTGCATTAGCAAATGCTATATTGTCTTCATCAATTACCACGATTCCCGATTATCTTTTCTGGTCATGTTCAAAATTACAATCAATAACCATTCCTTGTTCAGTAACAGCAATCGGAGCATCGGCATTCTCAGGTTGTTCAACATTAACATCACTATCAATTCCGTCATCGGTTAAATCTATTGGTGATAATGCTTTTTATTATTGTAATGGCTTAAATGCAATCTATTCCTATTCGTTTTCGCCTGTCGATTTGACTTCAATCCAAAGTGTTTTCTACAATGTAAATAAAACAACTTGTGTTTTGTATGTGCCAACGGGTACCAAAAGCTTGTATCAAGCGGCCGCTCAATGGCAAGATTTTTTAACAATTACTGATAATCTATCAAGTTTCGATTTGACATCATCATCGGTAAATATTGCAGCTTCACAAGGTAGCAGTACTTCGGTTGCTATATTGGCAAATGTTACATGGACAGCTACTTCAAATCAATCGTGGTTGAATGTAAGTCCAACTTCGAGCACAAATAATGGAAATATAACATTTACAGCTACTCAGAATAATGGAAATGGAAGAACCGCTATTGTTACTGTTTCATCGTCTGGACTAGGTAATCAAAAAATAACAGTAACACAGTATGGTGCTGTACTTTTGAGTTCTACTTCGGTTACTTTAGCCGCAGACGAAGGAAGCAATAGTACCGTTGCAATTACTGCCTTAGTCGATTGGACTGCAACATCCGATAAATCGTGGTTAACGGTAGGTCCAAGTACTGGCTCATCAAATGGCATAATAACATTCACAGCAACCAAAAACAATGGAAGTGTTCGCACGGCTACAGTAACGATGAAAGCACAAGGAATGTCAGATCAATCCATCACCGTTACACAAGCAACAAATTTATCCCCATTGATATTATCAAATACAAGGGATAATACCGCACCGGTAATCGATCATGCAACAACTCAAATTGTAACCAATAAAACCTATCAGTATTTTCGATTTATGCCAACAGAAAGTGCAACATATACATTCGCTTCAACATCGAGTACCGAACCTGTTGCTCAATTGCTAACTTCTGATGGTTCATACCTTGCATCTGGCATGGATAACATAGGAAAGAATTTCAAATTTTCATATAATCTTGTTGCTGGCAATATCTATTTTTTCAAAATAAATAATTGGTCGGGCGATAATAATACAATAAGCTTAAATATTACTGGAGGTGGATTGCAAGGATTCGTTTATACTAGTACGGGCGATTGGGTTTCGACATTGAATTGGAATTGGGCTACATTACCTACAGCATTCAACAATGTTGCAATTAATGGTGCTGTAACAGTCGATCAAGATATTGCAATTTCTGATTTTACGGTTTTACCTAAATCAAGTGTATCGATAAATTCAGGTAAAAAACTTTCATGTTCAGATTTTTATTTACAATCAGATTCAACAGGAACAGCATCTTTTATTAGTGATGTTTTTGGATTAAAAGCTATAGCTGAACAATATCTTAAATCAGGACGTAACTGGTACATAGCAAGTCCAATTACTTCAGCTCAAAGCGGAGTTATTAAATCAACAACAGCGAACAAACTTTGGACGAACAACGAATCAACTCAAACATGGATCGAAATTGTTGATACTACAACACCCATGTCAGTAATGAAAGGATATGTTGCAAATGTTGCAAACAATGGAGTAATAAGCTTTACAGGTAATTTGAATACCGGCACACAATCAATCAGTAACTTATCCCGCACGGGAACAAGTAATGCAGGTCGTGGATTTAATCTTGTTGGCAACCCATACCCATCGTGTGTTAATTGGGAACTGGCAACAAAATCGAATCTTGAACCAACAATGTGGTATCGTACAAAGAACACAAACAGTGCTTATGTCTTTGATACTTATAATGCCGATTCTCATATAGGAACGAACAATAATGGAAATGGATCTGTTACCAAATTTATTCCACCAATGCAAGCAGTTTGGGTTAGAGTTAATGCCGATAATGTTTCAGGTCAACTTTCGTTCGACAACTCTATGCGAAGTCATCCAAATGCAAATAATCTAAAAGCTGATTATGAAATATCGAACATCCGCTTAACTGTTTCGAACGGTAAAAACAGCGATGAAACCATCCTTGTGTTCAATGAGCAAGCTGGCAATGGTTTCGATAGTTTCGACTCTGAAAAAATGTTTAACACAAACAATGATATGCCCGAACTGTTTACCCTTGCCGATAACGAAAAACTAGTCATCAACGGCATGAAACCAATTGACTCAAGCAAAGTAATTCCTCTTGGTTTCAAAACAGCAAAAGCAGGAACATTTTTAATTTCTATAACTGAAATGAGTGGATTGACATACTTTCCCGTTGTATTGGAAGATAAACTTTTAAAACGAACTCAAGATTTAACTGAAACAGCAACATACTCCTTCAATTCCGATTCGGTTAACGATGCCGATCGTTTTATTATACATCTTAAATCTAACAATGAAACAACTGCAAGCAACATTGAACAAAGTGGAATTAGCATCTATGCAAAAGGATATTCGGCAGTTATAAATAACTCGCAAAACAATGTAACTGGAACCGTTAACGTGTTTAATCTTATTGGACAAAAAGTAGCCAACGGTTCATTAACCGGAATACAAACAATTGTTACATTACCAAATGTAGCAGGTGCCTACTTTGTAAAAGTGAAAACCGATAAAGTTGTCACAACACAGAAAATAATTGTAGAATAGCACAAATAGCCTTGGAGATGCATAACTGCACATATCTATAAAAAAAACTAAATTATATGAAAAAGAATTATTCAAAACCTCAGATTAAATTGATAAAAATTGACAATCAAATATCAATAGTAATGATGTCGGAAGCTCCACCTACAGGACCTAACGAATCATTCGGAATACAACAAAGTAATTCTGTTGATCCTTATAAGATTTCGAAAACATAGAATACCTGACACATTTCTCAATGAAAACGCCACATAGAATCATAGTATTTTGTGTGGCATTTTTTTATCTTTGTTTATTATTATTTATATAGATTGAACTTATGACACTTACTGAAATATTTCAAAAAAAATCACAATTCGTTACTCGTAAAGTTGGCAACGAAATGGTTCTAGTCCCATTAAAAGATAACATTGCTAATATGAACGAAATGTTTACCATGAACGAAGTTGCTTCTTTTATATGGGAAAGCATTGATGGCAGAAATAACGAGAATGTAATTTTAACTTCAGTTATCGAAGCCTTTGATATTGATTTAGAAACTGCTGCTGCCGATTATGATTCATTTCTCGAAAGTCTATCTAAAATGATGGCATAGTATGGCTTTTGTTTCAAAAACATACATTTTAAATATTGGCGGTTTTAACCTTAAACTGTTTAGCAAATCGAATGTTGACATTAGTTTAGATATAGGATATTCATCATTTATTGAAGCTGATGATTTTGCTGATGATTTTACCGAAATCGAGATTATTCCATCGATTCCCAAAGAACTAAAAGATGAAAATGCACTCGTTTTTGAGACCAACGACGACACGAAAAAACTCTGGCATATTTGTTCGCACGAAGATGGTTACAAGGTGATTGTTTTTAGTCCGTTGCAACTCGATTTGATACAGCAAATAGCCATTATAAATCCACAATCAAAACACTGGAAAATATATACTGAATTTACTGGTGTGAATACCGTAATGCCACTTTCGTACCCAATGGGTCCATTGATTATGTATTATTTGACCGTTGCAAATAATGCAATAATGATTCATTCATCGGGTATTATTGATGGTGAAAAAGGACGTTTATTTTCTGGTTTTTCGGGAGTAGGGAAGAGCACCATGGCTAGTATTTGGCAACAAGCCGGATACGGTCTGATTAATGACGATCGTTTGATGCTTACCATTGAAAATGGTAGAGTTATGATGTATAATACTCCAATGTTTTATGAAGCTGTACCGAAAAAACAGCAACTTCATGCAATTTATCTTCTGAAACAAACCAAGGAAAACGTTATAACAAAATTACAGGGAGTTGATGCTTTGACAAGATTAATGGCATTTTGCATTCAACATGCCTACGATAAACAGTTTATTGAACATCATTTGACAACTCTTTTTGTTATTTCTAGCACAATTCCAATTTACGAATTAGGTTTTAAGCCTGATGCTGAGATAATCGATTTTATTCGTTTGCATGAATAATCAAAAATCGAATATTACACATGATGAATTCATCAATATAACAACTGCTATTCTTGATGCAGACAAATGTATTTTACTTGCAAGTGGCGGGTTTAGTATGTTTCCTGTTTTGAAATCTGGTGATCAACTCCTTTTGAAAAAAAATGACAACCATTCCATTGTGAAAGGTGATATTCTTGTTGTAATTTTTAATAAAAAAACAATTGGACATAGACTAGTAGGAAAGACTACAACAAATGGAATATGTACTTTTATAACTCAGGGCGATAATTGCCAGAAAGCTGATTCTCCCTTTCACGAAGATGCTTTATTAGGTAAAGTTATAGGCTTTGTGAGAAATGGGAAAGAACATTCATTAGAAAGTTTTAACTATCGTATTTTTAGCTTTTTGATAATCAATTTTGGATTCATTGTGCGTCCCTTCATTCGTATTTATTTTATACTGTTTCGACTTTTTGTTAAAGTCAAACATACAATTCATACAACATATTCCAACCTTCAATTAATTTTAAAAGGTTCGAAAAGTTTGGTTGGTAAAAATACTTTTATTGCGTTATTACAAGGTATTTTGCCGTTTGCAACCATCTATTTCCTAAAGCGACTTGTTGATTTTATAAATAAGATTCAATCAACACATAACTCAGAGCAATTACTTCATTTGGAACTGTTAATTGCGGTAACTGGTTTTGTCTTTTTGCTTAATCTTATTATTAATTCAAGTGGAAGCTATTTGCGTGAAAAATTATCACAATCGGTTTCACTATCTATATATAAACTACTTCATAGTAAATATTCACAGTTAGATTTTGCTCATCTAGAAGATTCCGAACAACAGGATAAAATTCATAGAGCAACTGTCGAAGCCGGTTATAGACCAAATAAATTGGTTGGTGCTAGTTTAGCACTTTTGCGGTCAATTGTTGCTGGAATTATTGTTATTGGACTTATGTTGAGTATTCATTGGATAATTGTTGTAATCTTAACTATTGGCTTATTACCTGGATTATTTGTTCGCTTTCGCTTTTCACGCAAGCTGTATGAATTGAATAAAAAGCATAGTGCTAAAGAACGGCAAGCATATTATTATAATCGTATTTTAACTGGTATTCCATTTGCAAAAGAACTTCGGTTATTTGCAACTTCCGATTTGTTTTCGTCGCTCTTCCGATCATTGCAAATTACTATAAATAAAGAGAAAAATAGCGTTCATCGTAAACAACTCATTGCTGAAATCATTTCGCAATCTATCGCTATTACCTTGGTTTTCGTAGCCTTTGGTTTTGTTGCACAGTTGGCTATAAAAGGAATGGTAACTGTTGGAACGCTTGTTCTTTTCTTCTTGGTCTTTCAACGTGGATTTGTTGTTTTGAAAGAATTGTTTCAATCGGTAGCAAGTTTGTATGAAGACAATATCTTTTTCGAAGATTTTTTGGCTTTTTTGCAAATGTCTTCTACTTCGGAACATAAAACAACAACGACCCATTTTTCGAAAATTACAACTGCTATTACTCTTGAAAATGTTTCGTTTCAATATCCATCAAGCAGTCGAATGGCATTACAAACTATTTCGATGACTATTCCTGCAGGGAAAACAGTTGCATTAGTTGGAGACAATGGCTCGGGAAAATCGACACTTGTGAAGTTACTTTGTGGCTTTTATGCAACGACACAAGGTTCAATTTCATTTGACGATATTAAAATGGATTCTTCAAACCAAGCACAAATAAGAAAAGGCATAACAGCAGTATTTCAAGATTTTGCTTTATACAATATGACCGTTGCCGAAAATATTTGGTTGGGAAATAGTGTCGAAAAGATTAATCACGACAGAATAGAGCAGTCGGGTAAAATGGCTGGAATACATGAATCAATAAAAGCGTTGCCTTTAGGTTATGAAAATATGATTGGGAATTTCTTCGAAAAAGGTGAGGAACTCAGCATTGGACAATGGCAAAAACTGGCAATTGCACGTGCTTTTTATCGCGATTCCGATATCATTTTGATGGATGAGCCTTCGAGTGCTTTAGATGCAGAAACAGAAAAGCAAGTCATTGAGAGTTTGAAAACATTGGCCAAAGATAAAACAGTTTTGATTATTAGTCATCGATTTTCAACCATACAGTGGGCAGATCTGATTTATGTTATGGACGAAGGACATATTGTAGAATCGGGCAATCATCAAGAATTGATGGAGAAAAAAGGAAAATATTTTGAAAGTTATTCATTGTAAAGAGTTTTTGAAAGCTATATTAAATTTGTTTGATCTTTAATAGATACTTTAATACACCTTTAATTCCATCAAACTGTCGTACTAAATAAAACCAATATATTGCCTTCGGATTCTTAATTTTATATCTGAAATACATAAACGATTTAGAAGGAAACATATCTCCTAGTAAGAAGTGGATTTTATTTATAAATCCTTTGGTCAGTCCTAAATCGGCAATATTTCTATTGCGTGTTTTATTCTCGAAATTGCTATCACATTGTAATTTTGTAATAAAAAATGATTCTGTATACTCAGTAATATATGCTTTTGATTCTTCTATAATATGTTCAGGAAATGGAGCTTTTAAATATTTATTACATAAATAAATATGACTGTATACATTTGAAATGCAGTTGTACCTTTTGCACATTTCTGTAAATGAAATCCAATTTATTTCTTCTTTAAATTTTTCAATAATCCAAAGAATATCAATATATGCAATAAAGTGCATTTTTCCATCAATAATGTGTTCATCTAAATGGATACAAATGCTTAATAATAAGTAATTAGGGTTGAATTTAAGTACAGAAGAGTCGGCAATGGTTACTTTTTGTGTATTCTTCCAATAATCAGCAATAGGGATATTAAATTTTGTATCAGCATAATTTAAAAATCTGTGAATTTCTATACCTACGCCATTTTTAATTAGCATTGCCATATGTTTATCTTGCTTTGTGCTTTTTATAAATTCACTTTTATATAAACTCTCATAAGAATAACCTATTTCTATAAGTAATTGAGCACAACGATCATCTTTGTCATATGGAACTAATAAATCTATATCGCTTAATTGGCGTAATCCTATATCCTTATATACAGATTCTGCCAAATATATTCCTTTTAATGCAACCGACTCAATATTAGAATTGTTCCATATTGTTGTAATCGTTTTAAACGAATCGTACAGTACAGTGTTTTTACTTAATGTTTTGTAATAGTATTTTTGAAAAGTATTTATAGCAAATTCGGGGATATTTGATTTATCATTTAATTTTGAAATTGTGCTGTAAACCAAAGGAGCAAGTCCATTTTGTGTTGCAGCTTTTACAACGTGATTCCAATCAGTTATTGCCTTTGTTTGAAGTTCAATATTATCCAGATTTATTTGTGAAAGATTTGGTTTTACACAATCGAGCAATAATATGTCTTCGGGATTTAAGTTCATTTTCAGTCACTGCTTTTTTTGCACTGTTAGCTTAAGGAATTACTAAAGTATTTTAAATGAAAATCTTTCAAAATTAGTCATTATGATAACTTATACAAATGTAGTAAACCTTTCGAAGACAATCATTCATATTGTGTTCTGTTTACGCTTTTTGTTTTTGAATTTATAAAAATCTAAATGTCTCTATCCGATAAAGCAGTTGTGATTTGCTTTCAATTTGTATCTTTGACATCATTATAAACAACATCGTAACATTTAAAAGACCAATCGTTAGGTTGTGATTTGCTTTCAATTTGTATCTTTGACATCATTATAAACAACATCATAATACAAACACATGATATTATTTAAGTTGTGATTTGCTTTCAATTTGTATCTTTGACATCATTATAAACAACCCTACAATTGTTCTTCCTGTAAATACAGATGTTGTGATTTGCTTTCAATTTGTATCTTTGACATCATTATAAACAACTTATTCAGCTACAGTATTGCAACCAGCATTGTTGTGATTTGCTTTCAATTTGTATCTTTGACATCACTATAAACAACAGCAAAAGAATTAAAAGAAGAAATTAATAAGTTGTGATTTGCTTTCAATTTGTATCTTTGACATCACTATAAACAACTGTTGAAGTTGCACCGCCCTGACCGCTTATGTTGTGATTTGCTTTCAATTTGTATCTTTGACATCACTATAAACAACTCGACGTAAAAGAAGAGTCTGAAATATACGGTTGTGATTTGCTTTCAATTTGTATCTTTGACATCACTATAAACAACTGCTGAAATATTGGCTATTCAAAAAGAAAAGTTGTGATTTGCTTTCAATTTGTATCTTTGACATCACTATAAACAACTTATAATTATATGTCACTTATAGATAAACAGTTGTGATTTGCTTTCAATTTGTATCTTTGACATCACTATAAACAACGATATGTTTGAATTAACGTGTAAGAAAATAGTTGTGATTTGCTTTCAATTTGTATCTTTGACATCACTATAAACAACTGAGTTTAATCCATTAGTTCCTGTGTATGTGTTGTGATTTGCTTTCAATTTGTATCTTTGACATCACTATAAACAACACAACCATAATACTAATAAAACCATAACCAGTTGTGATTTGCTTTCAATTTGTATCTTTGACATCACTATAAACAACATGGTTGTATTTATGGTTATGGTTTGTTGTGTTGTGATTTGCTTTCAATTTGTATCTTTGACATCACTATAAACAACTATGTAAGATTACAAACAAAATACGTTCGTGTTGTGATTTGCTTTCAATTTGTATCTTTGACATCACTATAAACAACATATGATTCACAGTTAAAAACAATTGGATAGTTGTGATTTGCTTTCAATTTGTATCTTTGACATCACTATAAACAACTATAGAGGTTTATTATCGTTTCACATATCAGTTGTGATTTGCTTTCAATTTGTATCTTTGACATCACTATAAACAACGTATGCAAAATACTCAAGGATGGATTGAAGGTTGTGATTTGCTTTCAATTTGTATCTTTGACATCACTATAAACAACCAAGGCAAAATTACACATGCCAGTTTGTTAGTTGTGATTTGCTTTCAATTTGTATCTTTGACATCACTATAAACAACTTTGATTCATTTGAATGTCTTACCGTTTCTGTTGTGATTTGCTTTCAATTTGTATCTTTGACATCACTATAAACAACACCATAACCATACTGACAACCATACAACCAGTTGTGATTTGCTTTCAATTTGTATCTTTGACATCACTATAAACAACAATGTGCTTTAATTTTATGTGATGAAATATGTTGTGATTTGCTTTCAATTTGTATCTTTGACATCACTATAAACAACTTCGTTGAGCAATCGTAGTTTGAGAGTCGTGTTGTGATTTGCTTTCAATTTGTATCTTTGACATCACTATAAACAACTTCTTTTGCAAGTACTGTAACATCCAATGGTTGTGATTTGCTTTCAATTTGTATCTTTGACATCACTATAAACAACACCATACAACCATAAACCATAATACAATAAGTTGTGATTTGCTTTCAATTTGTATCTTTGACATCACTATAAACAACCATACCATAATAATAACCATACCATAACCAGTTGTGATTTGCTTTCAATTTGTATCTTTGACATCACTATAAACAACTAACCATAACTGAACCATAAACCATAACCAGTTGTGATTTGCTTTCAATTTGTATCTTTGACATCACTATAAACAACTATGGTTTTATTGTCAGTATTATGGTTATGGTTGTGATTTGCTTTCAATTTGTATCTTTGACATCACTATAAACAACCCATAACCATAACCATACTGACAACAACCAGTTGTGATTTGCTTTCAATTTGTATCTTTGACATCACTATAAACAACACAACCATACTGACAACCATAACCATACCAGTTGTGATTTGCTTTCAATTTGTATCTTTGACATCACTATAAACAACGTATATACAATTCCATTTATAGGATTACCTGTTGTGATTTGCTTTCAATTTGTATCTTTGACATCACTATAAACAACACAACCATAACCATACCATAATACAAACCAGTTGTGATTTGCTTTCAATTTGTATCTTTGACATCACTATAAACAACACAATAATAAATATACCATAATAACTGACAGTTGTGATTTGCTTTCAATTTGTATCTTTGACATCACTATAAACAACAGAAAAACAAGAATACATAAAAGAAATACAGTTGTGATTTGCTTTCAATTTGTATCTTTGACATCACTATAAACAACTTAAAGCTTGAATTTATTTGTAATTGAGATGTTGTGATTTGCTTTCAATTTGTATCTTTGACATCACTATAAACAACTATTGTAGGTTTGTTAGACAAATCAGCATAGTTGTGATTTGCTTTCAATTTGTATCTTTGACATCACTATAAACAACGGTAAACAAGTTGCTAAAATAGAGCATAGAGTTGTGATTTGCTTTCAATTTGTATCTTTGACATCACTATAAACAACTTAATGATTTCGTATACAGCAGATAATAATGTTGTGATTTGCTTTCAATTTGTATCTTTGACATCACTATAAACAACACCATTTTAACAGCATGTGAAGCCATTACAGTTGTGATTTGCTTTCAATTTGTATCTTTGACATCACTATAAACAACTAGACAGACAATAGCTATACAAATAATTATGTTGTGATTTGCTTTCAATTTGTATCTTTGACATCACTATAAACAACCAATTACCAATTTATCAGCATACAAAGGAAGTTGTGATTTGCTTTCAATTTGTATCTTTGACATCACTATAAACAACGATAGTTATATTTGAAACTAAAGACAACGGGTTGTGATTTGCTTTCAATTTGTATCTTTGACATCACTATAAACAACCAACCATACTGACAATACCATAACCATACAGTTGTGATTTGCTTTCAATTTGTATCTTTGACATCACTATAAACAACTGACAACCATAATACTAAACCATAACCATAGTTGTGATTTGCTTTCAATTTGTATCTTTGACATCACTATAAACAACATGGTTATGGTTATGGTATGGTTGTCAGTAGTTGTGATTTGCTTTCAATTTGTATCTTTGACATCACTATAAACAACATAACCATACTGACAACCATAACCATAATAGTTGTGATTTGCTTTCAATTTGTATCTTTGACATCACTATAAACAACTATTGTCAGTATTATTATGGTTATTATGGTGTTGTGATTTGCTTTCAATTTGTATCTTTGACATCACTATAAACAACATTATGGTTGTATGGTATGGTTTATGGTTAGTTGTGATTTGCTTTCAATTTGTATCTTTGACATCACTATAAACAACAAAACCATATTAGAGCCCGAAACATACTTAGTTGTGATTTGCTTTCAATTTGTATCTTTGACATCACTATAAACAACTGATTGGTGTCAAAGCCTTATAGAATAAGGCTTTTAAGCAGAATAGCTGTTCAAAAAAATGCTTGTTTATAGATAAAAATCCGGTGGTGATGCCGGATTTTTTATTTCTAGCAATTGTCGGCTTATTGCGTACTTCTTAGTTTTGGTTGGCTTCTGGGTGCGTTGTATCGCAAAATTCATCCGTCTTGTTGCATTCTGCATAATTCTTATTGCATCTTTTTAGCGTAGTGTTGTCTTTTGTATGCGTCGTGTTGCATGTTTCAATCGCTGGGTTGTGTATTTCATTCGTCGTAAGCACTTTTTCGTTCGTCGGGTTATATTCTGCATGCGTCGTGTTGCATATTTTATCCGTCGTGTTGTGTTCTGCAACCAAAGTGTTGCAATGTTATTGTAATGGGCTTCCTCTTTTTTGACCATGAAAAAAGCCCCTTGTTTCGTGATATTTTGAAACAAGGGGCTTATAACAAACTATTTGTATTTTTCTAATTTAGTTTTGAGAAATGAATGGCACTTATCTGTTTGAATTCGGTGGAATTAGCTCCAAAGGCTGCTTTTACATATAATTTTACCGATAATGCGATGTCAACTAATCCGGTGTCGAGTTTGTAGAGTATTTTATCGCGATTATTCCTTGCTACTTCAAGTGCAATTTTTGTGTTTATTACTGTTTCTTGTTTCGATTTTAAACTTGAATGTTTTTCTTTCATTGCATTTATCGATAGGTCGGTTTCGTTAGGATTATATTGAGGAATGTTTCCTAAAAAAGCTACTAATTTCCCAAAATTCTCAATTCGGATATTAATAGTTGAATTATGCATTGTATTTTGTTTCGACTCTTCACCTTTTTCTTTTGCCAAGGCTATATCTTCGTCGCTAAGTAATTCCGAAACTCGTTTTCCTCGTATTTGACGAATGAGACTTTGTCCCTGTTCTATTAATTGAGACGATGCTCCGCAAATGTTTAAGGTGTTTGCTACTCGGGTAATGTATTGGTCGAAACCTTCAAAGCTTTCGGTTTGTGCCGAAATGGCTGATTTGTAATTTACTTCGGCGAAGTTTACTTGGTTTAAAGCTGATTCGCCGTCGGCTTTTATTTTTTGAAGGTTTGATGGGGCATACAATTCGTTTGATGGATTGTATTTACTGCCATAGGTTGTTGTTTTAGAGTATAAAACTCCAAAATTCGTAACATTCTCTGAATGTCGGGGACTGTTGGTACTCATACTAGTAAAATTTAAAAGTGAAACATGTTGGTTAAAATTATTATAAATACGAACGCTTATTCTCGATTATTGTATGAAATAACTATTTTTTTGATTTTTTAAAATAATTCTAATTGTTGTGGTATGTTTTGTTTTGGTTGTGTTTTGGCTCCATAGAATATTTCCATTTGGCCAAATTGTTTGTCGGTTATTTGTAATATTCCAACTTTTCCTTCTTCGGGCAGACTTTTTATGACTCGTCGTTTGTGTACCTCGGCATTCTCGCTACTAGGGCTGTGACGCACATAGGTGCTAAACTGAAACATACTAAAACCATCTTTCATTAGGTCTTTGCGAAACTGTGCCGATAGTTTGCGTTGTCGTTTGGTTTCGGTCGGCAGATCGTACATTACTAGTGTCCACATAACTCGGTAAGCATTTAATCGTTCGAAGGTTGTGCTCATAGCTTTATTGGTTGTTGTAGATGTGACAGGTTTTGAAAATCTGTCACATCTAGTTCGTTCTACATTTCGGGATACAATAGTTTTTTTGATTCTCCACTACAACATTTTACCATACTTACTGCTGTTCGGTAACAGGCATTCATTAAGGGACTTTTTTCGCTATCGATTGTAACATCAATTGCAGGTATTTGCAATAATTCTGTTTTTATGTGTTTGGGTAAATCATTGTGCAAACCATGTAAAAGTATGATGTTGTGAATACATAAATCGACATAGGGGCGATATGGTTCCATAAGGTCGTCGGCCAAACAAAAGGCATTATAGCGGTTGCGGTGATGTATGCCAAGGGTTGGTAATAGTCCAGCTCCAACAATGCTTCGAGCCATGGTAGCTCGTAGAAGTGCATAGCCATAGTTGAGGTAATTATTGGGAGGCAAGCCTTCACGTCCTCGGCGAAAATCGCTGAGGTGTGGGAAAAAGCTTTGCCAATAAAATGCAGCTGCAGTTGCTTCTCGATTGTCGGAATCGCCACTTCGGATGTTTTGATAGAGTGGTATGAGATATTCGTATTTCCTGTTTATGGTTTTGAGTGCTGTGGCTTGTTTTTTTATTTTTTGCGAAACAGTTTGTGCCCACAATTGTTTACGTAGAGGTTCGGACGATTCGAGTTGTTGTTTGTATCGTTCGCTTTGAATGGTGTTTCCATCGAGGGTTAGTAATATTCCTTCGGGATGGTGAGTACTGTTGCATACGATTGTGGCTATGTTGTTTTGTAATAATGCATCGAGTAATGCTTGGGTAAGGGTTATTTGTTTGTGATCGAGTACTACTATTCCAATGTCTTCGACTGGAATTGTTGCGGTAGCTTCTTTTTTGAAGGTTTCGCTTATCGTATCGTTTTTTACAACTTCGGGCAGGCGTACCAAAAGTTGTCCATTGGTTAAGCTAAGATAAGCTGGGTTTCCGAAATAGAGGGTTCGTTTTATCATGGCGGTAGTTTTTGGGTTATAGACATGCTAGGTTTTCGAAACCTGGCACGTCTTTGCATTCATTCAATCATCATTTCTTTTATCAATTCTAAATCTATTTTTTGAGCATGGTATGTCACATAGTTTTCGGGCGACGAGAACCATTGCAAAACATCGTCTTTTTTTAATCGAGTAGGGTTCTTCTTTAGTATTTTTTCGTAACTGCTCCATGGATAAAAACGAAAATCGTTGGTTATGCCATGTAATTGTGGATTGGCGTGAATATAAAACACAAGGTTTGTAAGATATTTTGTATTCGTAACCAATTTACGACGAAAAGGTTTCTCAAAAAGGCTTCCATGGCGATTTTGTTGTTTGTTAATGGCCTTGGAAAAGCTGGTAAATAATCGTTTAAAGGCAGTACTTGCTGGATGTTCGTCGTCGTTGTGTAGACGTTCCACATTTTCAAAATGTGGAACGTCTTTACCATCTTTCACCTGTACCAACAAATGAAAATGATTTGGCAATAAACAAATAGCGTAAGTATCGACATAAGGTGAAAGATATTCGGCATACCGCTGCAAGAAAAATTCGTAGTTTCCTTTATTATAAAATAGCTTACAGCCATTTATTCCACGATTATAAATGTGGTAAAATCTTCCTTTTTCTAATGGACATCGGTAGTCTGTCATGGTTTTTTTATTTTTATAGGGTTTGAAGAGGTTACTCCTTTCAAAACGGTGTAACCTCATCAAACCTATCTTTTTTTATTCATCAAAAACCTCTTTTAGTATTTCGTTTGCTTCATCTTTATCAAAAGCTTCGGGATCGAATATTTGGTCTTTTTTTAATCCATACCATTTTCTCATTTCCTTATGTTCTTTATGTTTGGGGTCGGTAAGTATTACTTTTAAATTCTCGTATCCCCATGGACCGCCGCAATCTTCGGGCGGACACGCTCCTTTATCCGCAAGGCAAATCGGGTAGGGTATGGTTTTGTCGACAATTTTTTCTAATGTAATACTATGAGTCCAGTCGTCGCCAAAGTCGTAGATATAGACAAAGGTTTGCTTTTCGGCTTTAAAAATGTCCGAAAGCACTGTCTCAAGTGCATCCATATCGGGCTTTTCCCAATCATCTTCGTTTTCAATCGATATTACGGGATTACTGCCATAGCCTTTGGGGTTGAACATATACAAGTGACTATTATCCCAATTGAATACGAGTTGAATAGCTATATGCAACTCGTCGAAGGTAAATGTTGCTGGTACTTCTACTCGTCGCCATACTGTTGGCTTTGAGATATTTTTTAGTTGAATTTTGAATTGATATGTCATGGTTATATGGTTTTGATATTTTTAGTTTGTAGACCTTTCATGTCTTGGTTATTCGTAGAAATCATAAAACGCATCGTACATAACATCAGCAAATCCATATCCGCATGGTTCTGCCCATGTAATACATTGCTGAGCTCGTTGTTTAAACTCGTCGAGCAACTGATGTTTTGCAATATATTTTAATGTTGCCACAAAGTTATTGTATGTACTATCGTAAAACTGTTCGGTCATGTCGCCTAATTCATTTGTTATTTGGCAGGCATATTCGGGCAGGGTTATCATAACATCGGCAAGCCAATAAGGCGAGGTTTGAAGATTTTTAAAATCTGCAATGGTTCGTTTGGCAACTGAAAATTTCATGCCTCCTCGTATAGGGTTTTCTACGTTAAATTCTTTACGAATTATTTTCTTGTACTTTTCGGCAAGTTCCTTTTCATTTTCTGGATTTGAATTCATAAAGAAATCGTAAAACTCCTTAAAGGCTTTGTTATTTTCGTAGGTATCAAGAATATGTTCTACCAATTGTTCCTTGCTAAGCTTTTGCAGTTCTTTTTTTAGTTTCGCTTTCGACATATTTGTATTTTTTGTGAATTAGAAGTTCCACCTTTCAAAAAGGTGGAACTTCTTGTTACCGTTTTTTTTATTGCTTTTATTATGTTGCCTAAATAATTTTAATATTCTCCAACAGAAACAATTTGACCGATATGATTAATGCGAACTTTGCAAATGTTTTGAATCCCATTTATTCCTAATCTTAACCACGTAATATCTTTTAGTGCATTGTTATTTTCAACGTTAGTTTCTAAATGATGACGGAAAAAATAATCTTTAACTGTGAATTTTTGTACCCTAAATAAATTAGGACTAATCAAATAATAATTGTCAGGATTAAGCAAATCAATTTCATAGGGATTAAAGCCTGTTTTTTCGTTCGGAAATACAAAGTATTCGTTTTGCTTCATGCTAAAAAGGAACTGCCAACCTTCGCTAGCTCTATATTCTTTATCAATTATAGGGTATCCCATACTAATACGTGTTGTAGCTTCAAAAAACGGAATAACATTTTCTTGTAAATTTCCTTTATCGTCTTTATATATAGCAACATGATGATTGTTTCCTGTATTTACAAAATCAACGGGTTGTGGATTACCGTTTTTATCCAAAATAAGATTCCCAAATTTGTCTTTTTTTTCATGCAACGCTTCTGCATTACTTATCCCAGTTATTGTAACACGTTTTATAGAAATACCCTTTTCTTTATTCAACCAAATAGGGTTTTCGTTTAAGTTGGAAAATGCTTTTTTAGAATCATTATTATATTCTTTTAGTCTAGTTTCCAATATTTTTCTAATTCCAACATCAACTACTTTCTCAATTTTTAAATCGGGTGTTATTTCTTTTCGAATAGTATATATAGTTACCATTGAAACTGTTTCAACTTTTTCGGGAACCGAATATTGTTTTGTTTCATCAAGCCATATAGGATTCTTATCTAAACTATTTTTACCAGTAAAAGCTTTTTTAGGGTCGTTACCAAATTCTTGTAATCGTTTCATTAATGCTTCTCTATTACTTTTCTTAGCAACTTTTTCAATTAAATCTTCGGTAAAACTTGCATTTACTTTTTCCAATTTCGTTTCATATTGTTGGTTACTGCCAAATACTGTTTCAAGATGTAATTGTCCCCTTGGTGTTAATTGTTTCTTTTTATTAACACCATCTTTCGTTTTTGTAGTGTTAATATTAATGGTTGCAACTTTGTTTTTTGCCTTTATTGAAATCAAGGTGTTTTCTAAATGTTTTTTTGCTTCGGCTCTAAATTCATTTACTTGAAATGGTGCTTTAAATTTAAGTTTTCCTTTAGAATCTCTTTCTAATTCTTTAGCTTCTATTCCATATATACTTCCTGCTTTATCGCTTCGAGCATTTAGATTGTTTAAGTATTGTATATGACTACGTTTGGTAAATGCAATTGTTAAAGCATCCATTGCATGATGGCGATGATCATTTCGTTTTGTCCAGTCTTTTATTCTTTTTATTTTGTGTCCGTCTCTATTTTCAATAATTTCAGTTTGCCCCGGAATTTTATTGTATTTATCCCAGTTTAATTCTTGCATAACATCAATTAATTGCCAGTCTTCACGTAAACGGTCAGTAATTTGACCACTCGTTGATATAACTTCCTTTACAATTTTCTCAAGTAATGTTTTAGCCTTTTTTGCAATATATTGTGTGTCTCTGATATCTCGGTCAATGAAACCATCGGGAATATCAACACCCTTCATTCTAAGTTTGTTATACTTAGCACGTTTTATCTTTCCATTTGCATATAAGTCATCAATATTTTTAAGATATTTTTCTATTCCACTTTCGCCATCTTTTTTAAGAATATAATCAAAAGCAGTATCATTTGCTTTTTCAATATTTATACTTCTGCTTTCAAGCGTTTTATTTGAGAATGAATCGTCAAACAAACGTGATTGTGGAATAATGTGTTCTATGTCAAATTCTTTACTAAATAACTTTTCTTTTGAAATGTATGTATTTGAATAAAGTGTTTTATATCCGTTATGTTCTAATTCTAAATATAGTTTATAGCGTATTATGTCATTTCGGCTAACATGGCTTATTCCAAATTCATTTTGAAGGGTAGAACGGTATTTTTCGTGTTCTAAAGTACTTTCGTTTATTGATTTTGTTAAATCCTCTCTTTCTTTAGCACTTTTTTTAAGTTCTCGGGCTAGTTCAATTCTTATTTCATCAGGTTTACCATAGGTTTCAATTGCAGAATTGACAACATTAATCATTTGATTAAGGATTTTCTCTACAACAGGATTTCGAAGACTGTTTTTAGGAAGTATTGTTAGTTTATCTTTGAGTACTTTGTTTTCCAATTCTTCTTTTGTCAATGAACTTTTGGAATGTTTATAACCAGCATACCCACATGCTAAGCTAAATTCATTTCCTTCTTTCAAATAAGGTACTATTTTGCGGATAGCCTTACTGCTTAAACTTCCATAATCATCCTGGAATGTAACGTTTGCAATAATCGAAGCATATTCTTTTTCAAAACCATATAATTCTGAAATTTTTGAGATTAGTTTTTCATTTCCTGTATTTGAATCATCACCTTCAAATGAATATAATAAATGCCATAGTTGGAATAAGGCTTGTTTTTCGAAGGCATTACCTTCTATACTAGAATCGAATTTTAGAATATCTGTGTTATAGCCAAATCCTTTGAAGACTCCTTCAACAATTTCAAAAAGATCATCTCTTTTCATTTTTGAGAACTCATATTCTCCATGACCGCTTAATCCAATTATTTGTTGATAAGCCTTAAACAGAGATGCCTGCGTTCTATTGCCTTCAATATCTTTATAATTCAAATCATATAATTTATAGCTTTTAGGGAAAAGTATTTTCAGTGTTTCGTCTTTCGATAAACGATCTTTTATAGACAGTTCGGTAAATAATATTTCCTTTTCTTCTTGTTCTAACGTTCGTTTTGCATGACTGGCTTTTTCAGTTATCTCTATATTATTTAGTATTTGCCAAATCTTAAATTCTTGAAATAGGGGGGATGATTTTGGACAAACTTTTAAACCAACGGTTTTTATTTTCTTCTGTCCATCTATTGATACTTCAATTTGTCGGCTTTCGAACTCACAAAATCCAATTAACCCTTTTTGACTTTTTAATCGGCGTTGATAAAAAATTATGACATCTCGAATTTCTTCTTTTAGCTTTGGTGTAAGTTCTTTATGAAATGTAGTTTGTGTTTCCCAAATTGTATTAAATTCATCTAAATAATCTTGACGATAAAATACTTGATTCTTTAGGCTACAATTAGGATCTTGAGCCAACTGAGCCATCAAATATTGTCCAACTGTTTTTTTGTCAAAATATAGTTCTTTGCTTCGATCGCTAATTGAACCCAAATAGCCGCTGGAGCTATTGAGTTGAATATTTATTTGTTGTAATACGATTACCAGTTGTTCCAAATCCAATTTTTCTGTTAATCCATTTACACGCCATATATAATTTTCCTTTTTCTGTTCGGTTGCATTACCTTGTCGTTTAATTCCAACCAATTCAAATCCTTTTTCTTTAAATGTCTTTGCACAAATAGCCCAAATGGCATCTCGTTTTTTGCCACGAAGTTCTTCTTTTAGTTCAATTGAAAGATATTCTGGATGAAAAGTCAACTGTTTATCAAAGATTTTATCAAATTCAGATTGTAAGTCAGATCTATAGAAATCAGGTATATATTTTTTGCCTTTGTTTAGAATATTTAAAACAAACTGACCTGGTGTTATATTTTCATTATATAATGTTTTGGCAATCTCCATCCCATCTATTAATTGACCTTCGTCTTGAGATTTAGCTTTTCGGCTACTTTTATAGCCACGTTTTTTGTTTATCATTAACAGAATTCGAGCAAATTGTTCCAAAGTAACATTTTCTGTTGCAGCTTTTGCACGTAACTTATATGTTTCAAAAGTTGTGAAATTCCCATTTTCGGATAAAACCGTTTCATTGGTTATAAAACCATGATCTTTTAATATTTCAATTAAATTTTCCTTTCTTAGTTTAAAGCGTTGCAGATTTCGTCGCATACTTCTTTTCAATGTTCTATCTGCATTTGTTGTAATACTTTTCCCTTTTTCAAAGTTTGTAAGTTCATCAACTGATAATGGATTTACTCTAACACCAAGTTTTACAATAGTTGATTTCTCATTTTCATTTTCTGCTTCATTTACAACTGCCCATCCAATAGAAGTTGTTCCCAAATCCAGTCCTAAAATTCTTTTCATGTTCGTTTGCGGTTTATATATGTGACAGGTTTTAAAAACCTGTCACATCGGGTTCATCAAATATATCTTGTTTATTTCAAATCTTTCATTACCTTTGTTATACAAATTGAAGCAAATCACAATAAGGATTATTCCGTTGTGAAAACATTTAAGGCGGGGCAACTCGCCTTTGTTGTGTTTTTTCGTTTCAAGTGTTCCATTAATATGTTTTTTAAAATATGTAAATAAGGGTAAATGCCTTTGTTGCTCTTCTGTATTATAATTTTATCCTATAGCTATCAATTAGTAATTCAAATTTAGCTAAAAATCAATAACTTTTACATCTACGTTAATAAAATTCACTTGTAAAAACATAAAGATTGCATCAGTGTAAATAAATGGAATAACCTTAGTTCTTTTAAACAAAAAAGCCCGATAGAATTTAATTTTCTATCGGGCTTTCATATTAAAATATTTTACTTATTATAACCAACGTACATAAGCGAAATCTTGACGATGAGGAATATTACTGTTCTTTGGATACATACGTAATCCGAAGTTGAATATACCAGCTCTCGATGGTTTGATGTCGATGTTATAAACAGCTGTGTTACCAGTTTGTTTTGTTACGATCATTTCGTTTTTCTCAAGAACAATTGTTTCGCCTTTGTCTGTTTTATCGGTAACAACCATTTCGATTCCGATTTCAGAAGCATCTAATCCTTTTGTGTCAATCACAACTTCACCATGATATTGGTTACCAAGCATTATGGTGTTTTGTGAGTTTTGTGGAAAATTCATTGAAACAATCGAAATGTCATCCCATACGTCAGATATTTTACGTTTCCAAGCAGCAAGATCTTTTGCCATTGCAAAATCACCTTTTTTCATTTCAGCAGTGCGAGCAGCAAGTTTTGAATAATAACGATTTTTGTAATCGTCGATCATACGTTTTGTTGTAAACTCAGGAGCGATTTCAGCTATCGATTTTTTGATATAGCTAATCCATTCGTGAGGCACATCTTGTTTATCTCTGTTATAGAAAGCAGGAACAATTTCGAATTCTATTGTGCTGTATAATGTTTCAGCATCCAAACGGTTTTGGAATTCATCATCATCATATGTTTTTTCTTCGGCCAATGCCCATCCAGCTCTTTCTTTGTAACCTTCGCACCACCATCCGTCAAGAACGCTGAAGTTCAGTGTACCATTCATTTGAGCTTTCATACCACTGGTTCCCGAAGCTTCTAATGGACGAGTAGGAGTATTCAACCATACGTCAACACCCGATACTAGACGTTTCGCAAGTGCCATGTCATAATCTTCAAGGAAAATAACTTTACCTACAAATTCAGGTAATTTAGAAATGCGGATGATTTCTTTTATTACACCTTGTCCAGGTTTATCGTTAGGGTGAGCCTTTCCAGCAAAAATGAATTGAACTGGACGTTCAGGATTATTAACGATTTTAGCTAATTTCTCAAGATTCGAGAACAATAAGTACGCACGTTTGTATGTAGCAAAACGACGAGCAAAACCAATTGTTAAGGTGTCTTTATTAATTGATTTGAAGATTGATAATAATTTTTTTGGATCTTCGTAACGTTGTGTCCAAGAATCATGTAATTGTTGTTTTACATAAGTCATTAATTGTTCACGATGTTTGTTACAAATATCCCAAATCAATTCGTCTTTTACATCATATATTTTGTCCCAAAATTTATGGTTCGACATATCTTTTAAATATGCATCGCCAAAAGTTTTTTCGTGCAATTGTTGCCATTCTTTCGATGTCCAAGTACCGTAATGAACTCCATTTGTTACATATCCAACATGCGATTCACTTTTGAAATAGCCTTCCCAAAGACCATTAAACATATCTTTCGATACATCACCATGTAAGCGGCTCACACCGTTTACTTCTTGAGAACATGCGATAGCTAAATTACTCATAGAGAAGTTTTCACCATGATTGTCGGGATAATGACGACCAAGGTTCATAAATTCGTTCCACGATAATTGAAGTCTTTCTGGGAATTGACCAAGATACGTCATCATTAAATCTTCGGGGAATGTATCGTGACCAGCTGGTACTGGAGTGTGTGTTGTGTATAAGCACGATGCACGAACAATTTCCAATGCTTCTTGGAACGTAAATTTCGAATGTTTTATTAATTTGCGAAGTCGTTCAATATTGATAAAGGCAGCGTGACCTTCGTTACAATGATAAATATCTGGTGTTTCACCTACTGCTTCAAGTGTGCGTATACCTCCGATACCTAACATCATTTCTTGTTTTAAACGATGTTCGTTATTTCCACCATATAATGCAGAAGAAAGGTTACGATCTTCTTCATTGTTTTCGTTTACATCAGAATCGAGTAAATATAATTTTACGCGACCGACCATAACTAACCATATACGAGCAGTAATTTGACGACCAGGGAATCCAACTTTTACGGTAATAAGATTACCTTCAGCATCTTTTACTGGAGTAATAGGAAGTTCCGATGGGTTTTGTGGATTGTAAATAGCTAATTGATCGCCATCTAAACTCATTTTTTGTTTGAAATAGCCATATTTATATAAGAAACCAACTGCTACAAGGTTTGTGTTTGTATCACTTGCTTCTTTTAAATAGTCACCAGCTAATATTCCTAAACCGCCAGAGAAAATTTTAAGGTAATCGTCCAAACCATATTCCATACTGAAATAGGCTATTCTAGCTGTTTTAGCGTCTGGTTTTTCTGCTAGGTAGCTTCTGAATTTTTTAACAACCCAGTTGAATTTGAACATAAATTCTTCATTCTTTTCTAGTTCTTGAAGACGAGCAAACGAAATGTCTTTTAAAACTTTAATAGGATTTCTGTATTTGTTCCATAAATGGCTGTCGATTTCTTCAAATAGTTCTTTCGCCTCAAAGTTCCATGTCCACCATATATTCGAAGCCAAATCGTTTAATTCTTTCAGGCTATCAGGAAAGTTCGATTGAACTATCATTCCCATCCATTGGGGTTTGTTGTGCCTGTTTTTGTTTAGATTAGTTGCCATGTTTTGATTGTTTTGATTTCTGATGATTTTTTTACCTTTATTTTTAGCTTTAAGCAATGCGAAGTTATAAGCTTCTTCGTATTTCTTATGTTGATTGTCCCACAAGCAAAGTTTATAAATAGCTTGTGCACTTTCAATATTTTTAAGTACTTGTTCTTTCGTTCTATTAAGTTTTCCTTTTATGGTTTCAGTAAGGATCTCAACTACTTGAGTGTAATTGAAGTCATCACGAAAAAGGATATCTAAAGCTTCTTTGGGAATGTTTTTCATACCATCAATCCATTTTCCAAAACCTGCAAGATTTGTAGAAATAGTTGGTACGTTTAATGCTAAACTTTCAACCGGAGTGTAACCCCAAGCTTCGTAATATGATGGGAAAACCGATTGGTCGCAACCCATTAAGAGTTCATAATAAGGTTTATTAAAAATACCATCGTCACCGTTAAGGTAAGATGGTACATAAATTATTGTTACATTATCGTTAACAGAGTTTTCAAATCCACAATCCATAATTTTGTTAAGAATTTGATTTTCGTTAACGTTATGAACTTCGTGTGTTTTGAATCTTTTTGTGACATTATTGTTTGCCGAGCCAGTACCTAAAATATCTTTTCGAGGTCCATAGATATTGTCTGGTACAAATATAAATGCAAGAATTTTTTGATTCAGTTTCGTTTTATTTAATTGGGCTAATGAATCGATAAATACATCGAATCCTTTATTATGGAATTCAAATCGACCACTTGTTGCAACATAAAAATAGTTGCCTTGCAATGAATGACCAACAACTTTTTCAGCTACCGATTTTAATAATTCTTTTGAAGCGTTTTTAGCTGTTAAATAGGCATCACCAGTTGGAACTTCTAGATTTTTAAAACCATTGGGGGTGATGATATTTGGATTCTTTTTTAGGATAAATCGACATTCACGTCCCGTAACTTCACTCACAGCGGTAAAACAATCGGCATTAAATGAAGCTGCTTTTTCTAACGAATGTTTGGTTGTGACACCCATATGTTTTGCTTCCAGTTCTCCGTCATAGCTTTCCAGTTCTTTATAAAACTGTTTTCCCGCGTTTGCTAACGAGCGTCCTGTAACAGTAGAGTGGGTTGTAAATACATTAGCAATTTCAGGTGCATTTTCTTTTAAATACAAAATTCCTGCTGCAGACATCCATTCATGGAAATGCGCGATAACTTTTGAATCGTCTTTGCAAATATGTTTACAGAAACTATGAATAACAGCTCCAGCAGCGTATCCAAACAAGCAAGGTTCAATATAGCCCCAATCTTCAGTCAGTGAATCGAGAAAATAACGTTCCCAAAAATGACCAAAAATCTGATCTTTTTCAGAAATGAACTTTGAATGATCAACTAATATCGCAATAGGTTTTTCATTTATTTTCCATCGACCAACACGAACTGTTATTCCTTCGGTAAGTTCGAGTGTATGTTTCCAATCTTTGAGGAGATCAAAATCTTCAATAAATTCTTTATCTTCTTCACCCTCAAATTTAAAATCTGGACCAATTACAAAATAATTTGCATATTTCGATGCAACTAATCCTGCTTTCGATGATAATACGGTATGAATACCTCCTATTTTGTGACAAACCTCCCAACTTACTTCAAAAAGGTAGTCGGGAGCAAGAATTTCTTTTTCCATTAAGTCCTTGAAAATTTGACGCAAAGGTAATCATTTGAAAAATCTTCTGCAAACGAAATATATATAAATTATTGAAAAAGAAATTAATAAAAAGTGTTCGTTGTTAATTTTAAAAATAGTGTAAATCCTTTATGAAATACTGATTAAATGTGGAAAACAGTAATGATATTCAAATTGTTCAAAAAGTATCAGTTTTGGAATTAAGATTCATCTCATACGAACATTTAACCATTTTAAACCGTAATAAGAAACATTACCTGTCGATATTTTTGTGAATATTTAATAATATTTAATATATTTGATTTGATGAGATTTTATAATACATTGTGACTATACCTAGTAAATGATTTGTTTTTGCAAAATTTAAAATTGTATAATGTTTAAAATTTTCAATTATCCAATTTTTGATGATAGCGAAAGTACCCGAAAGGCTTTTGTCTTTTATCGACTTGTGTTGGGTTCTATGATAATGGTCACTATTTTAGAAATAGCTGAGATTATTATATTACCTCAAAATAGTCTGCGATGGATTTCTATTATTCTGTTATATGATTCTGTTAGTTTTGCTTTTCTTTATTTAAATAGAATTAGAAAAAACGAACTTTCCTTTTTCCTTTTTATTGGTTTTATTTATGCTATGATTTATGGTATGGCATGGACTGCAGGTGGCGTTAAATCTGCTGCTGTTCAAATATCTCCAGTGATAATTGTGATGACAGGAATGTTGTTTGATTCTAGAAAAGGTATTCTTGTTGGGTTTTGTGTTATTTTAGGCTGTTTAAGTTTGGTAATAGCTGAATCAATGGGTTTATTACCAGAAACCCAAGTTGCTTCAACATCATTTTCTTTGTGGATTAACTTTTCTTTTTATGTAGCCTTGCTTGCTTTGTTGCAATATTATATGGTTTCGGATCTTAATAAGATTCTACGATCATTGAAACGCGAGCTTTCACTTCGTCAACTTGCTGAAAAAGATTTACAAAAGAGTGAAACTTTTCGAACTCGAGTGTTTGATAGTTCAAGAATTCCAATTATTGTAATGAATGCTGAAACACTCTGGTTTATTGATTGTAATCAAGCAGCTATCGATATTTATGGGTTTAAATCGAGAATAGATGTTTTAACGAAGAATCAAATTTTGGTGTCTGCTCCAGAGCAATATGACGGAACTCCATCAAGTGAAAAATTTGCATTTTATATTGAAAAGGCTCATAAAGAAGGTTCAGTACAGTTTGAATGGAAGCATAAACGTCCAAATGGAGAATCATGGGATGCTGAAGTCTTTTTAATGAGTTTTGAATCGGAAGGGAAAGACTATTTACAATTTACATTATTAGATATTACTGAGAGAAAAAAAACAGAGAATAATCTCAAAAATACAGAATCAAGATTAAAAAAAATAAGTAGTAATTTTAAAGGAGGAATGATTTATCAAGTTATTTTAAAACCAGATAAATCGAGATATTTTACCTATTTGAGTGATTCGGTTAACGAACTATATGGCATTAGTCCAGAAGAAGGAATGGCCGATGCAAATGTAATTTACAATAGAATCTATCAGGACGATTTAGAACTCTTGATAAATGCAGAAAATGATGCAATTAAAACATTTTCTGTTTTTAAATGTGAAGTACGAATGGTTGATCCTTCAGGTGAAATTCGTTGGTCAACATTTGAATCGACACCTCGAAAAATGGATGATGGATCTATCTGTTGGGATGGTATTGAGTTTGTCGTTACTGAACGAAAAAAGACTGAATTAGCATTAATTGATAGTGAAGCCAGATATCGGTTTATTTCTGAAAATGTTGATGATGTATTATGGGTATTAAGTCTAGTTACAGGTAAATTTACATATTGTAGTCCATCGGTACAAAAAATGAGAGGTTTTACTGCACAGGAAGTGATGAATCAATCAATGGAAGAAGCATTAACACCGCAATCATTGCAAGACGTTATGTTATTATTGAATGGAGCAATTGCAAATAGAAAACAGGCTGATATAGGTACGTCAAAATATGTTAGTGAAATACAACAACCACGTAAAGACGGAACAATTGTTTATGCCGAAGCATCAACATCAATTGTATTTAATGAAGCTGGTCAAGCTATTGAGGTAATTGGTATAACAAGAGAAATTACTGAACGTAAAATATCGGAACAAAAATTAAAAGAAAGTGAAGAACGATATAGAAAACTAATTGAATCAATTCCAGATATAATAATGTTATCGGATGAAAAGGGGAATATTTTATATGGTAATGAGCCTTTTGAAAGAATAACAGGGATAAAACCTGCTGAATATTTCAATCCAAATAGAGTTGCACGTATTCATCCAGATGATTTGTTCATTGTATATACTGCAGCGCAAGATTTATTAAACACAGATAAAATACAAACAGATGTTATTGAAAATCGGTTTATTGATTTGTGGGGGAATATACATTGGTTCAGTGGAAGTATGACGAAATTAAAAGTAAACGATAAGATTGTTATTCAAACTGTTTCAAGAGATATTACAGAAAAAAAACGAATTGAAGAAGAGCTCGAAAAACATAAAAATCAATTAGAACTTTTAGTTAAAGAACGAACCGAAGAACTTGGTTCTACGATAGAAGAACTTCATGCAGTTAATGAAGATTTGTATGAACAAAAAGACGAATTAGAATCGACCATTGCAGCATTGCATGCTGCACAAAATCAACTGATTCAGTCTGAAAAAATGGCATCGTTAGGATTATTATCTGCTGGAATTGCCCATGAGATAAACAATCCTCTTAATTTTATTCATGGCGGAATTTTAGGGATAGAAAATTATTTAAATGAATATTGTACCGACCATTATGATCCTATATATCCTTTAATAAATGCTATAAATATTGGAGTTACTCGAGCTTCGGAAATTGTGACAAGCTTAAGTCATTACAGCCGAAAAGATGATTTGCCATTTGTGGAGTGCGATATTCATTCTATCATTGATAACTGTTTAATAATGTTGCAAAATCAACTTAAAAATAAAGTAGAAATTCAACGGAAATACTCAAAAAAGATTCAACCAATCATTGCAAACGAAGGTAAGTTACATCAAGTCATTTTAAATATTATTTCAAATGCCGAACAATCAATTGAGAACAATGGTGTAATTACAATAGAAACAGAATCAAACGATAGTTCTTTGGTTCTTCTGATTTCGGATACCGGATGTGGAATAAGTGAGGAAAATCTTCAGAAAATTTATGATCCTTTTTTCACAACAAAGGCTCCTGGTAAGGGAACAGGATTAGGTTTATCCATAACATTTAATATTATTAAAGAACATAATGGAACCATACATTTTGAATCGGAAATAAATAAAGGTACTACAGTTACTATTACGTTACCAATAGTTAAGTAATTAGTTATTAATTGTTTTAATATGAAAAAAGATGCTATATCAGAATGAAGCCGTTATGATTTTAATAGCAATTTGTGTTTTTGCACTGACAATTAAAAATAGAATTGAAATTAAAAAGTCGAAAAATAGTACATTGTTATTAATCACCTTTTATATCTTTTTTAGTGGATGGATATTTACAATTGTAGAAGGTTATTTTTTGCCAAATATTTTAAATATTATGGAACATCTATCTTATTTGTTCGGTTCAATAAGTTTAGCAATTTGGTGCTGGTATTTTCAATCAGATACTAATATTGAGAAAAAATGATTGCTGTAATTGATAGTATGACCTTCATTGTTTCGATTATAAGTATCATTATTGTACTTGTACGATGGAATAATGTGCATCCTTTCGATATTAAGTTTCTTACGATCTGTTTATTGTTGTTCAATAGTTTTTATGCATTGTTATTATTTATTGAATGGGACAATATTTCAAAATCATATGATAAATTAGAGGATATTATTGGAGCTTTGATTCCTATGTTTTGGGCTTTTTTGTTCTATTCATTCATTCAAAATACAAAAACAACAGAGCTGAAACAAAGTGAAGAGTTTCGAAAACGAATATTTGAAAGTTCAAAAGTGCCTATTGTAATAATGAGTGCTGCAACAAATAAATTTATTGATTGTAATGATGCAGCTGTTGCCTTGTATTCTTTTTCATCTAAACAAGAAACAATTGGCAAGTCACCTATAGATGTGTCAGATATTTTGCAATATGATGATTCAAAATCTGAGGTTAAAGCACAGTATTATTTGCAAAAGGCCATAAAAGATGGTTTCGTTCAATTTGAATGGAGGCATAAAAAATACAATGGCGAAATTTGGGATTCTGATGTTAACTTAATGAGTTTTGAGTCTGAAAATGCTTATTTCTATCAGTTTACCCTACTCGATATTACTGAAAAGAAGAAAAATGAGAGAGAATTGAAAGAGTATAGGAGTAAATTAGAACAACTGGTTAAAGAAAGAACAGAAAAGCTTGATACTACCGTCGAAGAATTACACTCGGTAAATGAAGAAATATATGAACAAAAAGAAGAATTAGAAATTGCGATAGAAGCACTTCAGTCTACACAAAATCAGCTTATTCAATCAGAAAAGATGGCTTCTTTGGGTTTATTGTCCGCAGGAATTGCTCATGAAATAAATAATCCACTCAATTTTATTCATGGCGGAATTCTTGGTATTGAGAATTATTTAAATGATAATGCGAAAAATCATGTTGAAAAGTTAAAACCATTAATTGCGGCAATACATATTGGCGTTTCAAGGGCTGCTGAAATTGTAACAAGTTTAAGTCATTATAGTCGTAAGGATGAATTAGCGTATGTAGAATGCGATATTCATTCTATCATCGATAATTGTTTAATAATGCTGCAAAATCAACTTAAAAATAAAGTTGAAGTAAAACGTAAGTATTCTAACAATCTTCAGTCTATATTTGCAAGTGAAGGCAAATTACATCAAGCAATATTAAATATTCTATCAAATGCAGAACAATCAATCGAAAAAAATGGTATTATTACAATTGAAACAAAAATTTACGATTCAAATTTAGTACTCATAATTTCAGATACAGGTACCGGAATAAGTGAAGAAAATATTCAAAAAATATATGATCCGTTTTTTACAACAAAAGCACCAGGCAAAGGCACTGGATTAGGCTTATCAATTACGTTTAATATAATAAAAGAACATAATGGAACAATTTTGTTCGAATCAGAGTTACATAAAGGAACAATAGCAACAATAACTTTGCCGATAACCAACAAAAATAGTTATGAGCGATAAACCAACAATATTATACATCGATGATGAACCCTTAAACGTCATGTTATTTGAGATAAATTTCAGTAAACGTTATACTGTTATTACTGCCAAATCAGGATTTGAAGGTTTGGAAAAACTACAGGAAAACGAACCCATTAAAGTTGTATTTAGTGATATGAAAATGCCTGGCATGAATGGAGTCGAATTCATAACGCAAGCGAAGAAATCATTTCCCGAAAAAGCCTATTTTATACTAACAGGTTATGATTTGTTAGATGATATAGCCTTAGCATTGAAAACAAAGTTGATTCAAAAGTATTTTTGTAAACCATTTAATGTTCCTGAAATTGAAAAAACGATAATTGAAAGTTTAACAACGCTCTAATTATCGTTGTCGTTTTGTATGAAAGTTTATTTTCTGTCGTCAAATGATCAATAAAAAATAATTATTAACGATTTGATTGTATATTTTTATAATTATGTGTTTGTTGATTTTTATTAACAAGCTTTTTAAACTATCGGTATTTGACAAATCATCTTCAGTCATTTTTAAATAAAAGTATTTGAATTTATCATAAATATTAAGCGGACTTTCCATTCACTTTGATGTTGAAGTTTTAAATGAAAATGTTTTTGTCTCCTTATTCAATTTATTTGTTGGAATATATTTCCTGAAAATGGGGGAATTATAGCAAAAATATGTACTTTGGTTTATAAACCATTAACATACTCCTTACCGATTCGAAAGTGTATTTTACCGATCGAATATATTAAAAATATATGGTTTCATGTACATTTGTACAAAAATAGGAAATTGTTTTTTGTCGGATAAATACAAAGCTGATTTTGATAATAGAATTTAAAAAAATGAAAAGAAAAAAAACTGGCGATATGCCCAATAAAGTTTCAAAACCAAGTATTTTCGGTGTATTAAAACCATATTCAAAAATGGTTTATTCTTTGATATTTTTTGCCTTAATAAGTAATGCTGTAAATCTTGTTATACCCAAATTAATTTCACATTCGATTGATGATTTTACCAAAGGTGTTTTTAACTATCAACATATTATAGTAGAGTTTCTAATCGCTGCATTTATAATATTTATCTTCACTTATTTACAGACAATTATTCAAACCTATGCTTCGGAGAAAGTTGCTCGCGATTTACGAACAAAATTATCGGATAAAATATCACGTCAAAGCTTTGAATTTATTCAACAGGCAAACCCATCAAAGCTTCTAACGAATTTAACTTCCGATATTGACTCAATAAAACTTTTTGTTTCAATGGCAGTTGTTTCAATGGCATCATCTGTCTTTATCATTATTGGAGCAAGCATTCTTTTAATCTCTATCGATTATAAATTGGCTATTCCAGTCTTGATGATTATCCCGCTTATTGGAGGTGGCTTTTTTGTTGTTTTGAGTAAAGTTCGAGTGATTTTTAAACAGAGTAGAGCGGTAATTGACTGGCTGAATAAAGTAATAAACGAAAGTATTCTTGGTGCAGCATTAGTCCGTGTTTTGAATTCACAAACCTTGGAATATAACAAGTTTCTTGATGCCAATTCAAAAGCAAAAGAACTTGGATTAAATATTCTCAAATTATTTGCAACACTTATTCCAATGGTTGTGTTTGTGAGTAATTTGGCAACGTTGGTGATTTTAGCTTTAGGAGGTCATTTCGTTGTAACTGGAGCAATGACAATTGGCGATTTTGCCGCATTTAGCTCTTATCTTGTAATTCTTATATTCCCGATTATTATCATCGGTTTTATGAGTAATATTATGGCTCAAGCATCGGCTTCGTACGAAAGAATTTGTGCTGTTCTTGATGCTGAAGAAACCGCAGATATAGGGACTATAACAAACGATTTGAACGGTAACATTGCATTGAAAGATATTACTGTTTTATATGGTGACAAACCTGCTTTGAAAAGTGTTTCAATGAATATTAATACGGGAACCCGAGTTGCAGTTATAGGACCTACAGCTGCAGGAAAAAGCCAATTACTGTATTTATTGACTGGATTGATAAAACCAAATAGTGGTACTATAGAATTTGATGGAATTAATATCGATGAATATAATAAAGAAGCATTTCAACACCAAATCGGTTTTGTGTTTCAGGATAGTGTAATGTTTAATATGAGCGTTCGCGAAAATATTGCATTTAATGATAAAGTAACTGATGAATCATTAGAAAAAGCTATTAATACTGCCGAGCTTAGAGATTTTATTGATTCTTTACCTCAAGGCCTGAATACGATTGTTAGTGAACGAGGTACAAGTTTATCTGGAGGGCAAAAACAACGAATAATGTTAGCGCGAGCATTGGCTGTAAATCCTAAAATACTGTTACTCGACGATTTTACTGCTCGTGTTGATAACAAAACCGAATTGAAAATATTGGATAATATTCACATTAATTATCCTGAAATGACATTGCTTTCGGTAACTCAAAAAATATCATCAGTACTGCATTATCATCAAATAATACTTCTCATGGAAGGTGAAGTGCTCGCAAGTGGAACGCATGATGAATTGATGGCATCGAGTACCGAATATGTTCAAATATTTAATTCACAAAGAAGCACTAGTCACTATGAATTATAATCTTAATAAACCAAGCGACCAAACAAAACTAAAGAGTGGGGCTTTTACAACCATCAAACGCCTTTTATCATTGATGGGTGATGAAAAGAAAAACCTCTATATCGCTATTTTTTTTATTCTTATTAATGCATGTCTAAATCTTTTGGGTCCATACATAATGGGACATACCATCGATAATTATATTATGACAAAGCAGTATAATGGAGTTATTAAATTTTCAGCTATTTTACTTGTGATTTATCTTTTAGCATTGGTTAGTAGCTACACGCAAACGATGTTAATGGGAAGTGTTGGACAACGAATGTTATTTAACTTGAGAAATACGGTTTTTAATAAATTGCAAGAATTACCAGTTGATTTTTTCAATCAAAATAAAGCTGGCGATTTAATTTCGCGAGTTAACAACGATACCGATAAGATTAATCAATTCTTTTCGCAATCGCTGGTGCAATTCATGAGCAGTATTTTTACAATGATTGGTGCTGGCATCTTTTTAGTTTCGATAAATCTTCCTTTAGGTTTGGCTGCACTTGCACCTGCTTTTTTACTCTGGATTTTTACAAAAAGTATTTCGCCATGGGTTAAAAGTAGGAATGCGACGAATCTAAAAAGCACTGGTAATATGAGTGCAGAGATTCAAGAAAGTTTGAATAATTTCAAAGTCATAATTGCATTTAATCGTCGTGATTATTTTCGTAGAAAATTTGAAGAAGCAAACACTGAAAATTATAATTCAGCTGTAAAAGCAGGTATTGCAAATAATACCTTTACACCTGTTTATGGTCTTTCATCTAATATTGGACAATTAGCCGTTTTGGCATTTGGTATTTATTTGATATCGGTTGGTAGCTTTTCCATAGGATTATTAATCAGCTTTTTGGCTTATGTTGCTCATTTTTACAATCCACTTCGACAAATTGCTGCATTGTGGGCAAACTTCCAAGTTGCATTGGCAGGTTGGGATAGAATTGCTCAAATTCTAAATATAGAAAACGATTTAATTGTAATTGAGGATTCAACGAAAGAAGAAATGCCTTATATGTTATCATTTCGAGATGTATCGTTTTCGTATCCAAATGGCAAAGAAGTTTTGCAAAATATTTCGTTCGATCTTGAAAGAGGAAAAACCTATGCATTTGTAGGTCCAACAGGTGGAGGGAAAACAACCACAGCATCATTAATGTCGCGCTTGTATGATCCAACATCAGGAAAAATTTTATTAGACGGTTCCGATATCCGTTCAATGTCTGTTCAAAAACGTACAGCAAAAATTGGTTTCATTTTGCAAGAACCCTTTTTATTTACAGGCACCGTTCGCGATAACATTCTTTATGGAAATGCCTGTTACAATGAATTAACGAACGAAGCATTGACAAACGTTCTTGTTGAAACCGGTTTGGATGGTTTACTTGAAAGATTTGATGGTGGTTTACTTGCTGAAATAAAACCATCGGGCGAAGGAATTAGTCTAGGTCAAAAGCAGTTGCTTGCCTTTATGCGTGCTGTCTTGCGGAAACCCGAGCTTTTAATCCTTGACGAAGCCACAGCAAATATAGATACCGTGACCGAACAATTGCTCGACAGTATTTTAAAGAAATTACCCAATACGACAACTCGTGTTATAATTGCTCATCGATTAAATACTATTGAAAGTGCAGACGAAATATTCTTTGTAAATTCGGGTTCGTTGACAAAAGCCGGTTCTTTGGCTGATGCTGTGAATTTACTGTTGCATGGTAAAAGGGAAAGTTAAGTAATGAGAATGATACTTTTTCTTATTATTAATTGCCACTAAATTTGTTGGTGGCGAGGTCACAAATCAAAGATTGTTGGTGCTTAATAGTATTTTCAGTAGAGACGTAGCAGGCTACGTCTCTAGCACTTAAGAACAACGAACGGTAGCAGTTTTCTTCCTGTCGTTTTTTTATATTTGTTAAAGTGACAGGTAGCAACCTGTCCGTACAGAGAAGGTTGTTTTTTAATTTCTAAACGAACTAGGTTTTAAAAGTTCTTCAGGAAGAATTTTGTAGATAACGGGTAAAATCAGCGAACCGCCAGGAATCATAAAGATTGCAAGTGAAGGTATGGTGCGTAGTAAATCAGTTATTTGTTCTTTTACCTTGTCTTTTTCCTCTTTCGTAAGTTGTGTGTTTTGAGCTTTTAAAAGCAGTTCAACCAATTCTTTCGATTCAGATATTTCGCGTATTATTTTTGCTTTATTCTTTTTAATCATCGATAATAAACGCTCGTTAACACTTGAACTAAACATATTCATTTTATGTTTTTCTTTCAAGTAAAGCACATCTTTGCCATTTTTATCCATGAACGATTCAACCATCAAATAGCTGTTTTCGAGAGTCTCTGAGTCAATTTGTAGCTTTTCGGCTAATTTCGAAATGTATAGTTGATCGGCTTCAAATTTTACTTTATCAGACAAAATTGCAATGATTCCAATTTCAATGAATATAAGATTAAACAATGGGTGAAGTTCAGCTGTAAATTGAATCTCATCAAGTGTCAATCCCTTCTCTAAATATCGTGTAATTCGTTTTTGTGACGATTCAGAAACGATAGCTGAACTCAAAAAATAATTTAAGATGTTTCTATCTTTCAATAATAACGCTTCTTTCGATAAAAAGGCGGCAATTATGATTTTTAAAATTTGCAGTTGAACAGCCTCATGCTTTCTGTAATATTGCTTTGCAGCAACTTCCATCGATAAGGTATAATATACCAAATCAAGAAAAATAAAAGTGTTGTATGATGCTCCAGTCCAAAATTTCATACGAGTCATCAAAACAAAATTGATTCTTCGGTCAATTATTCTTTCAAGGTGTTGATTGCTATCATCCTTTTTGGTGAAAAGTGCAAGAAAATTGAATGCTCCAATTTCATCATCTTCGGGCGAATATTTCATGAAAAAACCAAGCACATGCTTTGTCGCTTTTTCGAAAACGATGTTTACCGATTTATCGTCATTGAAAGTAATATCATTTTTATGTTCGAAAAAATATATATGATACAGTAATTCTGTGAAAATATATTTCATTTTTTCATTATTGGGCCATTCTTCAAATTCAGGATGATTGGAAAAAAGTGGTTTCGTTGGATGTCCAAAAAGTAATCCTGTAATATGTAAAGTTTTGTATAGAAAATTGGTTGCATCAGTATCGCAAGCATACAAATGACGAAGCTCAGTATAGTTTTCTTTATAGTTTATCTTAAACTGCTCAATCAATCGTCGTAACCATTTACTACTTGCTAAATCCATCTGAATCTACTATGTCATTTTATATATTGCAAAAGTAATAAATAACTGTTGTTGTTAGTCAGAAAACCGAAATATTCTTTTTTGATTGAAATAGTCGTAAGCAAATATTGCATACCAACAGCAATTATACTTTATGTTGTATTCCATGTGATAATTAAAATTTTAAAAGATAAACCCATGAAATAAAATTGATTTTGTAAAAACAGCTTGTATTTTTTGATTCTTTATGATAAATATTACCTTTGTGATACCTAAAGATTGTAATTCATGCTTTCATCAGCTAATAGATATGTTGTCAATATTGTAGATAGAGTTTTTGTAAACGATGCGGGTTTTTCGTTTCCACAAACTGCTATAATAACGATCTATGATGAAAATCAAAATAATATTTTTTCAAGCGACTATGGCTATTTGCCTACCGAGAAGATATATGATATGATTGAACGACTTGTGGAACTCAATTTAGATAATTGTTACATCGCAAATTTCTCGATAACGGCATATCGACGAAGTAGGATTTTACACAAAACAGGAATTCAAGAGCTAAGAGGTATTTCAGCTCGTTTTGCATTTTTTAATTCCAATCACCAAGTCGATTTTTCGTTTGTTGATTTTGGCGATTATAATGTGAATTTTCATGGAGCATATTTTTCGAATGGAATGGTTACCTTTCATTCATCCCGATTTGGACGTGGAACTGTCGATTTTAATTCGTCGATTTTTCGCAATGGAAATTTTGACTTTTCAAACGTTACAAAGCTTTCAGGCGATGTGAATTTTAAAAATGTTCAATTTGCCCGAGGAGAAAAAAACTTTCAAGATACTGATTTTGGAACAGGTAATAAATCGTTTTCAAATACTGATTTTGGTGGAGGAGAAATAAAATTTATAAATACACGATTCAACGATGGTAAAACATCCTTTAAACTTACCTATTTCGGTGATGGTGAGGTTGACTTTCATTTTTCAACATTTGGTAATGGATTTTTAAGTCTTGAAAATGCACATTTTGGAAATGGAACTGTTGATTTTTCGAAAGTTGACTTTGGGTATTCAAAGGTTAACTTTAATCGTGCAAAGTTTGAGAATGGCGATATTAGTTTTGAAGGAGCTGAACTTAAAAAGAATAAATTCACTATAAAATGGGTCGATTTCGGAAGTGGAAATATAAACTTTGAACGTGCTGAAATGTCGACTGTTGAAGTTAGTTTTGATAAGGCAAGTTTCGATAAAGGAAGTACCTCGCGAGTATCGTTTAACCGATCAAAATTTAAAAGTCTCTCCTTGCGATCTTGTCACCTTGATGATTATTTTGATTTACGTGTTTCAAAGTGTGAAGTTATTGATCTTTCAAATACCATAGTTCGCGATATTATAGATTTAAAAACCTACGATTATAAAATGGAAATTGATATTCTCAATATGTCGCACATGCGTTTGTTGGGGATGATTGATATCGATTGGCATATAAATAATGTTCCGGCATTAATAAAACATCAACCGAACTCAACTAATTGGATTAAAGCAGAACAGTTCCGCATATTAAAGGAGAACTTTAATAAAAACGGTCGTTATTCTGACGAAGATAAAGCTTATATCGAATTTAAACGTTTCGAACAAAAAGCCATTTTGGAAGAACGTATACAGGAAAATTCAACGAGTGCATTGTGGGAATATCCCTATTATTGGTTTAAACTTTTGGTATTCGATAAAATTGGATTATATGCAACAGAGCCACTACGCGTAATGTTTAGTATGGCTGTTTTGTATGTGATATTTAGTCTTTTATATGTTGTTTTATCATTTACTGGTTTAGGCGATATTGTTCCAAATATGGGTGGACACGAACATTTATCGGTTTATGGAAAAGCATTTTATTTTGGCGCTATTACATTTTTTACCATTGGGTATGGTGATTATTATCCTATAGGGATTTTCCGTTGGATAAGCAGTATTGAAGGTTTTGTGGGGGTTTTCCTAATGTCATATTTTACCGTTGCATTTGTTAGAAAAATATTAAGATAATTTAAAACTTAAAAATATGAAAGTATTACTTACTGGTGGAACCGGATTTATTGGTTCATATATTGCAAAACAATTAAGCGATGATGGTCATCAAGTTACAATAATGGCCCGAAGAGCGAATAAAATTCCAGCATTACTTTCTTTACCTGGAATTGAAATTAAACAAGCATCACTCAGTAATTTTGAGATGGTACAAAGTCTTGTTCAAGGCAAAGATGCTGTAATCCACGTTGCACTTGATTATAACGATGGAGCTGTTAATATGCTCGAACACGATACATTAGGTTCTGTTCATTTATTTGAAGCAGCAGCAAAAGCTGGCGTTGAACAAATTATTTATACGTCATCAACAGCAACTTGCGATTTTATATATATGACCGAATGGGGCAGAACAACGTTTGCTGGCAAAACGCTCGATGAATCTTTCAAACCACGTCCAACGACATTTTATGGTGCAACAAAAGCTGCAACTGAGATGTATTTAATGGCTATTAGTCACGAATATCCAATTCGAATGAATATCATTCGTCCGGGATATATTTTTGGTAATCCAGTTGTAGAAGGCGCACCAACGCAACCCGATTCTCGTTTCAAAGATTTAGTTTTAAAAATCAAAAAGAATGAAGATGTAACTGTCGCAAATAATGATGGAACTCAATTTTTAAGTGCCGGAAACATTGCCAAAGTATATTCTAAATTATTGGTTTCGGACTTAAATCGTGAATCGTTTTTTGTATTAGGTTCAAAATTTATTAGTTGGGAAAGAATTTGTATAAGCCTCATATCTGAAATAGGTTCAAAAAGCAAATTGATTGTTGAAGGTGATTCTGCTGATGGCAAAACATCAGCAGATTTTCAAACATTTGGCGTTTCTAAACTTGAAAGGCTTTTAGGGTTCAAATTCGACAATGAATGGGTAAAGATTCAAGAACATGTTAACTATTTCTTGAAATAATGAAAATATAAAAAATAAACTATGAGATTTCTTAAAACCATATTATTTTTAATTGTAATAAATAGTCTTACAAGTTGTGGATTATCTAGACCAATAACGGCTGTATTTAGAAATAATAGAGTAGTCGTAAAAGATAATATTCCAGGAAGAATCAAAATTTCATCAGAATATAACTATATAAGCCTCAGGAGATTTGTACTGCTTGGTATGTATAAAAGCAGTAAGGTTATTGATGTTGATAATGGTCGATTACTTGAAGTAACACATTATAGAAAAACTGCTGGATTTTCACCCGATAAACCTTACTATGTGACAACAAAAAAAATTCTATTTGATAATCATGGTAAAAGAGAAATTGTTACTAAAGTAAAGTATAAATGGGAATCTGAGAATGTGAAAAATAAAATAATCTATTACAAAAAAGGTAAGAAAATTTCCGTAGAAAACTGTTTGAAATAATCAATTAGATTGAATATGAAGCACGAATGGAAAAAGGCTGAAAAAATGTATTATCAGCCTAAAGCGAAACCGGAATTTATAAAAATTCCTCCATTTAAATTTTTCTCCATTCATGGTCAATGCAATCCCAATGATTCAATTTTTGGCGAATATATTGGAGTTTTATATTCGCTTTCGTATGCTGTTAAAATGTCGCCAAAGAAAGAAAATGAACCTTTAGGATATTTTGATTATACTGTTTATCCTCTGGAAGGTGTTTGGGATATAACCGACGAAGCAAAACAAAAACCAATGACAACAATTGATAAAGATGCTTTGGTATTCGATTTAATGATACGTCAACCCGATTTTGTTACACCAGAATATGCAGCAAAAATTATTGAACAAGTTAAAAAGAGCAAACCAAACCAGCTATTACTCGATGTTCGTTTTGTTGAAATAGAAGAAGGAAATTGCGTACAAATGTTACATAATGGCAGTTACGATAACGAACCTCAGACTTTCGAGATAATGCAACAATATTGTGTGGCAAATAATTTAAAACGTCAATCGAAAGTGCATCGCGAAATGTATCTTTCAGATGCTCGTAAAGTTAGTCCCGAAAAATTAAAAACGATACTTCGTTTCAACGTTTAACTCAAAATTCTAGTTATGGATATAGAACAATTTCGCGACTATTGTTTATCGAAGCCTGACGTGGAAGAAGGTTTACCTTTTGGTGGCGATGTGTTAGTCTTTAAAGTACAAGGGAAAATGTTTTGTTTGACAGTTTTGGACAATGCTGAATTTACCTTTAATGTTAAATGCGATCCAGAAAAAGCAATCGAATTACGAGAACAATATCCAGCAGTGATGCCGGGTTATCATATGAATAAAAAACATTGGAACACCATTATTGTAGATGGAACTTTATCGAACGATTTCTTAAGGCAATGTATTGATGATAGTTACAGTCTTGTCTATAAGAAGCCTAAAAAGAAGTAATATTCTAAATTAAAACTACCTTCATTTCACAACGCTTACAATCGAAATCAAGTCTAAATTTTTGATTCTTATTTTCTAAAAATAATGGTATTTGAATCCCGTCGGGTTGCTTTTGCAATTTATCAATCAAACAAATTCCAAGTTCATTTCTCAGACAGTATTTTGTTGTCATAACTGTTTTACCCGCAAAGTCAGTTTGTAATTCAAAACCTTTTTCAGTGCTTTTTACTCCATGACGTTTGTAAAATAATTCAGCTTTTGTATTTATTATATTTGCTGTGAAATCAACGTTAGTAACAGGGTAGGGAATATCATTTTTCACAAGTATTGGTTCATTCCTTTTGTAGTTTGTTCTTCGGTTTTGTTCTAATTGTTCAATTGTTTTACGTCGTAAATCATTAATAACTGACGTTCTAATAAAAAGTGTAGATTCAAATTGAATGTTGCAATTTTGGACTTCAAAAATGCTATTTCCTGTTTTTTGAAGTTGCGTGTTTATTGAATTGATGCTCGCTTCTTGGTTTTGAGCTAATTCTTTGATAATGTTTTCCTCAACAATAGCTTTACAATTGTCTTCGTCGGTTATAGTCAGTTTTATTCCATCGTTTGTTTCTTCTAAAAAAACATCAATACTAATTTTTCGAGGATTTAAACTTGCGGCTAATTGTTTATCGAAGACAACATCGCTATTCCTATATATTGTTGTACCATTCGATAGTTCATTTGGTATTTGTTGTGGAAAAATTTTGTTCCCGATAACAGAATTTACTTTAATGCCTAGTAGTTCGCCATTACGATTGAAAAAGCATAAACCATCATTGTTGGCTATTGTTGTTTCCCCGGAAATTTCAATGAAATTATGTCCAATCTTTGAAACCGTTCCAATTGTTTTACCAATAGCTTTTGGACTATCGAAAGATGCCAGTTGTTTCTTGTTTCCATCAATAAAATAGGGTGTATATTGACGTGTAAATGTAGCTTCAGTATCAGGTGTAAACGAAAAATGACAGTAACCAGACGTTGCTTTATGTAAATGTTTTTCTTCTAAAATACTATCAAGTTCTTTTCTATAATGCGATGTGATATTTTTAAGGTAAGAGATATCTTTTAATCGTCCTTCAATTTTTAAAGAACTGATTCCTGCATCAACTAAATCAGAAAGACTGTTTGTTAAATTTAAGTCTTTGAGCGAAAGTAAATGTTTGTTTTTAATTAAATATTTACCTGCGTTGTCGCAAAGGGAAAATGATGTTCGACATAGTTGTGCACATTCACCACGATTTCCACTTCGTCCAGTTGTTGCATGACTTATGTAACATTGACCGCTGTAACTAACACATATTGCACCATGAATAAAACTTTCGAGTTCTACAGTCGTTTTTTCTTTAATCGTTTTTATTTCGGCCAGACTTAATTCACGTGCTAGAATAACTCGTTTAATGCCACATTTTTCAAAAAATAAAATCTTTTCGGGCGAAATATTGTGTGTTTGCGTGCTTGCATGAATTTCTATAGGTGGTAATGACATTTCCAAAATTCCCATATCCTGAATAATGATAGCATCAGCGCCAGCATTAAATACTTGATGAATTATTTTTTCAGCATCATCAAGTTCTTCATTCTTTAATAATGTATTGAGAGCAACGTAAACTTTACTTTTATACTGATGTGCGTAATTGCAGAGCGATTCTATCTTTTCAATTGAGTTTGCAGCGTTTTTTCGAGCACCAAATTGTGGTGAACCAATATATACGGCATCGGCTCCATGATTGATAGCAGCTATTCCATGAAGAAAATCTTTTGCAGGTGATAAAAGTTCAATTGACATTAAATATTATTTTGGGCAAAGGTAGTTGTTTTACAATAATAAGCCCATTACTAAAATATCGTCGATTTGTTCAGAGTTGCCACGCCATTTGTTAAAAGTGTCATCAAGTAATTGGTGTTGTTCGATAAACGGTTTTTGATTTATTTCAGCCAATAAATGTCTCAATTTGGGTTTAGTAAAACGTTTTTTCGTATCTATATTAAATTGATCGGTATAACCATCTGTTAATAGATAAATTCTATCTCCGTCAATGATGTCAAATTCTTGATGAGTAAATTGTTTATCTGTTTTAACATAATGACCTATTGGCATTTTATCAACTTTCAACTCGGTAACATCATTATTTCGAACTAAGAAAAATGGATTATTTGCTCCAGAATATTCAAATTTATTTTTCACAAAATCAATAGCACAAAGACTAATATCCATTCCATCGCGAGTGGTCATACCATCGTCCATTTTTTTAGAAAGTGTATTTAATATTAACCGCTGTAACTCATTTAAAATAAGGTTAGGAGGTAATACAATATCTTTGTTTATTATTTGATTTAAAAATGAAATACCTAACATACTTAAAAAACCACCAGGAACTCCATGGCCGGTACAATCGGCAACTGCAATATAAACTTTTCCATTTTTTTCAGCAAACCAATAAAAATCACCACTCACAATATGTTTGGGTTTATACATAATAAAATGATCTTTTAAATATGTTGTGAATTTCTGATGATCTGGTAGAATCGCTGTTTGAATTCTCTTGGCATAAATAATACTATCAGTAATTTCTTTTGATTGCAGTTCAATTTTATTATTATGTTCTGATAGTTTTTCGTTTTGAGCTCTGATTTCAGCAGTTTGTTCATTGACTTCGTATGCAAGTTTTTCGTTAATATCAGTTAAGTCTATTTTAAATTTGATAATTAATGCAAATGTTAATACGACAATTTGAGTGAAAAACCCTAGTTTTAGACTATTGACTGTAAAATAGTTTTCTGGTAAAATATTCAGATTTCTCATTATATAAACAGTCGTTCCTATCATCACAAAGAAATAGGAAAGGAGAAATACTAAATTATAAGAAGAAAATGCTCTTCTTATATAATAAATTGAAATTGAAAAAATGAGAATTAATGTAACAAAAGTTATTCCGTTAGCAAAACGAACCATGTATTTATGAAAGGGGTATCCAATAAATGAAGCTATAAAAAATGCTATAAATATGACAAAGAAAATATTTGATATTTTCTTTGTTTTACCGGTATAATTTAGGAAATCGCGAGCAAATGCAAGCATGAAAAAATTAATAATTGAAGTTGCAATTATTATTGAATGATTTGATAACCATGGCGAATTTGGCCAGAAATACTGAAATGCAAATCCGTCGTTTATGAAAATAAATAGTGCATATAGACTTACAAATCCACCAAAATAGAAATAGTATCTTTTTTTGAAATTAAAAAACAATAAAATGTTAAGTAAAATACTGAATATAAGATATCCATAAAATATAGCAACTCCAATTATTTGAATACTTTGAACTTCTTTGTCGTGGGTAGGTGTATTAATTTGCATAGGAATTTGTAATGGATCACCATTACTATTAATTCGGATGAAATAAGTTTTAAATTGAAGAGGATAGTAGCTTAAAGGAAAAACATACGATTTATCGTTAAATCCTCTAGTTTTAAAAGGTAGGTTTTCTCCTGTTTTTATTTGTCTCAGAATTTTGTCATTAATTATTTCATAAAATGTTACTTCGTTCAATAATGCGTAATCTATCGTAAATAAAAAATCTTTATTGAGTGTTGTTTGATTATCTATTGAGATTTTAAGCCATATTGTACTGTTTGAAAATCCAAAATTAAGTGTTTGCTGTTTTGCCTGCTTAAATGAGTATTTAGTGGTGTGTTGTAATAAAGAATCAATCGTTATTGTTCCTGTTTTATCTTCAATATAATAGACATATTTCTCAACAGGAATTGTTAGAACAGGTTTATTTTTAGTGATAACAAATGGTACGGCATAACTATTAAATGAAGCTACAAACACAAAAAAGAAAAGGAAAAGTATTTGATGAATTAATTTCACGTAATTAATTTTAAAGTGTATTATATACAGTATTGGATATGTTATTACGGATAAAAGGATTGAAAGGTTACTTAAATAGTTGTCGGTTTAAATTATTTTTCCCATTCAATTACTCGAAGATTTTTACAAATAGCTTCTTCAATATCAAATAAAAGCATAGTTCTTTTTTGATGAAAGCCATATTTACCAGCTGCTCCAGGATTCATGTAAAGCATATTCAAAGCTGGGTCGTTCATAACTCTCAAAATGTGCGAATGACCACAAATAAAAAGTTTTGGCGGATTGTTGCGTAAAATAGGCTTGATTTCGTTTTCGTATTTACCGGGATATCCACCGATATGAGTAATGAAAACATCTAATCCTTCAATGTTGAATCTAAATCGATTTGGACAGATTTGGCGGATGTTTTGACCATCAATATTACCATAAACAGCTCGAGTTGGTTTTGCTTTTTTAAGTTTTTCTATAACTTCTAATGAGCCGATATCACCGGCATGCCAAATTTCATCACAATCGTTTAGTATTTCTAACATTCGATTGTCAATGTAGCCATGAGTATCAGAAAGAAGTCCAATTTTTATCATAACGGAAATTTAATGTAAAAGCTTTACAAACATAGTAAAACAACGAAGAAAAATGTACCTTTGTTTGGTAAATTACAGTTTCTATTTTCATAAAAGACATTTTGTAATTTATAATGTTTAACTCAAATTAGATTCGAAAATATGTCTGGACATAGTAAATGGTCTACAATTAAAAGAAAAAAAGGTTCGCTCGATGCTCGTCGTTCAAAAATGTTTACCCGTGCCGTGAAAGAAATAATGGTTGCCGTTAAAGTTGGCGGTAGTGGAGATGTTGATGCAAATGCCCGATTACGAATTGCAATTCAAATTGCAAAAGGTGTAAATATGCCAAAAGAAAATATTCAACGTGCTATTGATAAAGCTCAAGGAGGCGAATCGTTGGAAGAATATACTTTTGAAGGATATGGTCCCTGCGGAATACCTGTATTTATAGAGTGTTTGACAAATAATACAAACCGCTCGATTAAGAATGTACGATTAATCTTTTCAAAACATGGTGGTACAATTGGAACAATTGGTTCACTCAGTTTTGTCTATCAAAGAAAAGGCGTTTTCGAAATCATAAAATCAAAAGTGAAATTGAGTACTGACGATTTTGAAATGGCATTGATTGATGCAGGAGTTGAAGATATTGCTTATGAAGATGATACGATTATTGCAACTTGTCCTTTTGAAGATTTTGGAAGTGTACAAAAAACATTAGATGATCTGAAAATAGAAATTGAAAATGCAGATTTGCAACGCATTCCCAATGAATATAAAACTCTTAATCTAGAAGATTCATTACGAGTGATGAAATTTATAGATGCTTTGGAAGATGATGAAGATGTAACAAAAGTTTTTCATGCCCTTGCTATGACTGACGAATTGGCAAACGAATTATAATAGTATTATGATAACAACAGAAAAACAAACAGCAACACTTTTAATTTATTGTCACGATCAAAAAGGAATTGTTGCAACCGTTACAGAGTTTATTCATAAAAATGACGGAAATATTATAGATCTCGATCAGCATGTTGATCATAATGAAGAAGTATTTTTTATGCGTGCAAAATGGGATTTAGATGAATTTCAAATTCCACGCGAGAAAATAGGAGAATATTTCAACACGCTTATAGGTGAAAGATTTCAAATGAATTGGCAATTGTATTTCAATGATCAAAAAGTGCGAATGGCCATTTTCATTTCTAAACTATCGCATTGTGTTTACGATATGCTTTCGCGTCAACGTTCAGGCGAATGGGATGTTGAGATTCCAATGATTATTAGTAATCACGAATCATTAAAACATGTTGCCGATGAATTTGGCTTAGAATTTTATCATTTCCCAATTACAAAAGAAAACAAAAAGGAACAAGAACAAAAAGAGATTGAATTATTGAAAAAATATAATGTTGATTTGATCGTCCTTGCACGTTACATGCAAGTAATTTCGGCCGATATGATTCAACAATTCCCTAATAAAATTATCAATATACACCATTCATTTTTGCCTGCTTTCCCCGGTGCAAAACCATATCATTCGGCTTACGAGCGTGGAGTGAAATTGATTGGTGCTACAAGTCATTATGTAACAGCCGATTTAGATGCAGGACCAATTATTGCTCAAGGAGTAGCACCCGTTAGCCATAAAGATACTGTTGAAAATATGATGCGTAAAGGTCTTGATTTAGAGAAACTTGTTTTGGCAAAAGCAGTTTGGGCTCATATTCAACGACAAACACTTGTTTATAATAATAAAACCATTATTTTTGATTGATAAACAACTCAAAAAATCATAACACAAAAATATAGTAAAATGTTGAAATTTTTAAAATACACTCTTGCAGTAATTACAGGAACTTTTGTTGGATTACTGATGTTTTTTATTGTCTTCGGTATTGTCGTAGTTTCTATTGTTGCAATAGCAATGTCGGAAGAAAAATCGAACGACATTAAAGAAAATTCGGTGTTGGTTATAAAACTTGATCAACCAATTTTGGAAAAGGCACCAACCAATCCGTTTAAAAATTTCAGTTTTTTGTCAATGGCGACTGATCAAACATTAGGATTAAACGATATTCTTGATAATATTCATAATGCTAAATATGATAGTAAAATCCATTGTATTTTACTCAATATTGGATATATACAAGCTAGTTACGAAACTGTTGAAGAAATTCGAGATGCGTTAATAGACTTTAAAAAATCGGGAAAATTTATTATTGCGTATAGCGATTATTATGCTCAATCTGCCTATTATCTTAGTTCGGTTGCTAATAAGGTTTACATGAATCCTGAAGGAATTCTTGAATTTAGGGGTATTTCATCTCAACTAATTTTCTTGAAAAATACTTTCGAAAAATTGGGAATAAAACCTGAACCAATTCGACATGGAAAGTACAAAGGAGCAATCGAAATGTTTGCCAACGATAAAATGAGCAATGAAAATCGTGAGCAACATCAAGTGTTTGTTGATGCTGTTTGGAAACATGTTATTTCAGAAATAGGTGAATCGCGACATATCAAACCTTCTGATTTGAACCGTATGGCCGATAGTTTATTGGTTCGGAATGGCGATTTAGCTTTCAAATATAAACTTTTAGATAGTTTGAAATATTATGATCAAATAATTGCTCAGATTAAGGATTCTCTCCATATAGCTAAAAAGGACAAGGTACCATCAGTTCAATTGTCCGATTATATTGAATCACATTCAAAAGACAAAGAAGATGCTTTAAATTCATCAACAAAAATAGCGGTTGTAATAGCTCAAGGTGATATAATGCCAGGAATGGGCGATGATAATAATATTGGTTCTGAAAAATATGCACGTTTATTTCGTGATTTACGAAATGATACTACCGTTAAAGTAATCGTTTTTCGCTTAAATACAGGTGGTGGTTCTTCATTGGCATCAGAATCTATTTGGCGTGAAGTGTCATTAACTGCACGTGAAAAACCAGTTGTGATTTCAATGGGCGATTATTGTGCATCGGGTGGCTATTATGTTGCTTGTCCGGGAGTTGAGTTACTTGCAAATCCATTAACACTAACTGGTAGTATTGGTGTTTATGGTTTATTGTTTGATGCGAGTAAAATGCTCGAAAATGTTGGAATATCTACTGATATCGTAAAAACAAATAAATACTCGGATATAGGAACTGTTACTAGAGCGTTATCGCCATTTGAAGAGGGAGTTATTCGTCGTGAAGTTGATTTAACGTATCAAAAGTTTGTTGAACACGTTTCGAAAGGACGAAAATTATCGCAATTGTTTGTCGATAGTATTGGTCAAGGTCGTATCTGGAGTGGTAAAGATGCTTTACGTTTACGATTAATCGATAAACTTGGTGGCTTAACAGATGCGATTAAAATAGCATCGGAAAAGGCTAAACTCGGAAATTCTTACGATGTGGCATATTATCCCAAAGAAGAATCAGCAATCGAAGCAATAATGCAAGGATTCAAATCAAAAATGCAAGAAGATAAAATTACTGAATACTTTGGCGATTATAAAGACTATTTCGAAGCATTCAAGCAATTAAATAAGCAACATGGTTTGCAAATGAAATTGCCCTATGTTTTAAAAATGGAATAGGGAATATCCTCTTTTGTGCTCAAGTAATATTTTTCTGGCGTAAGGAGAGTTACTCATACAAATTATAATTATTGAATTACTGCTTATATTATGTAAGAAAATTGCTTAAAAATATCAAGTCACAAGATATAAAAATCTAAACTAAAATACTATATTTCAAGTTATAACCTATTTTTCAATATTTTCTCAAATAATTTCATAAAAAAAATAGTCTTGTTTTTATAAATGAATATATTTGCATTGAAAAAAAATGTGTTTACTACAAATCGCAAATCAAAAGAGGCTACTTGCGATACTCAGAATTGGATTAATAAATTTCAATTAATATAGTTTAAACCGTTAATCAATAATTAAATTCTATGAAAGTTTACAAATATCTATCGACGCTAGGTTTGCTTTTGTTCACGTCCCTCTTTGGGTTCTCGAGCGAAGCTGACCTAAAAATTCCTGATCTAAGTCAAGCAACATTTCCTCATTTTGGTGGAATTGATGGTTGGCATCTTTTATTGTTTGGTTCTTTTGTAATTGTTGGTACACTAGGTATCAGTTTGTACTTGTTTAGCCAAATAAAGGCTTTACCAGCTCACAAATCGATGTTAGATGTTGCTGACACAATTTACAAAACATGCCGTACCTACTTATTACAACAAGGTAAATTCTTAGCAATCCTTTTTGGAATTATTGCTGTAGCACTTGTTTATTATTTAGTAATGGCACATTCTCCAGAAAGTGTTTACTCAGCACCTGTTGTTGTTGTATTAGTTCTTCTCTTCTCAATTGTGGGTATGGCAGGTTCTTATTCTGTTGCTTGGTTTGGTATTCGTGTTAACACTTACGCAAACTGCCGTACAGCATTTGCTTCGTTAAAAAAACGTCCTTGGGATGTTGTTAATATTCCTTTACGTTCAGGTATTTCTGTAGGTTTATTCCTTATCTCTTTGGAGTTAGTAATGATGATTATCATCTTACTATTTGTTCCTCGCGAGATTGTTGGCTATTGCTTTTTAGGATTTGCAATTGGTGAATCACTTGGTGCTTCAGTACTTCGTATTGCTGGTGGTATCTTCACAAAAATTGCTGATATAGGTTCTGATTTAATGAAAATCGTTTTCCAAGTAAAAGAAGATGACCCACGTAACCCTGGTGTTATTGCAGACTGTACTGGCGACAATGCTGGTGATAGTGTTGGACCAACTGCTGATGCTTTCGAAACCTATGGTGTAACGGGTGTTGCACTTATCTCTTTCATTTCTCTTGCTGTCAAAGAAGTTGACCTTCAAGCTAAACTTATTGTTTGGATCTTTGGAATGCGTTTCTTAATGGATATCTTCTCTGGTATTTCATATTTTGTTAATAATGCAATATCTGAAAGAAAATATGGTAAATCATTAGATTTCGATTTCGAAGAACCATTAACTCGTTTAATTTGGATTGCTGCTATTTCTTGTATTACTATCAGTTATGCTATGAGTTATGCATTAATTGGTGATGTAACTATTGGTGGAATTGTTCATCCACATTTATGGGTTAAACTTGCTACAATTATCAGCTTTGGAACACTTGCTGCAGTTCTTATTCCTGAGTTTACTAAAAAATTCACAAGTTCTAAATCAGATCATGTTCATGAAATCGTAACAGCTTCTCGCGAAGGCGGTGCTTCTTTAACTATTCTTTCTGGTATTGTTGCAGGTAACTTTGCTGCTTATTGGATGGGATTATTAATGGTAGGTCTAATGGCTGGTGGATATTTTATAAGCGAACACCTAGGCTTAGGCGATGCAATGGGTTACCCAAGTATCTTTGCTTTCGGTCTTGTAGCATTTGGATTCTTATGTATGGGTCCTGTTACAATCGCTGTTGATAGCTATGGTCCAGTAACTGACAATGCTCAATCGGTATTCGAACTTGCTCAAACAGAACATATACCAGGAATTAGCGAAGAAATAAAACGTGATTTTGGATTCACTCCTGATTTCGAAGGTGGAAAACATTATCTTGAAGCTAATGACTCAGCTGGTAATACATTTAAAGCAACAGCAAAACCTGTATTAATTGGTACAGCTGTTGTTGGTGCAACTACAATGATTTTCTCTATCATCCTTTTATTAAAGAAAGCTGGTATGTTAAATCTTGAATTAACACAAGCTCCTATTTTATTAGGACTTATTACTGGTGGCGCAATGGTATTCTGGTTCTCAGGAGCATCTATCCAAGCGGTAACAACTGGTGCTTATCGTGCAGTTGCTTACATCAAGAAAAACATGAAACTTGATAAAGCAGAAGCTGACGAAAAAGATTCTATCGAAGTAGTTAGAATTTGTACTCAATACGCACAAAAAGGTATGTGGAATATCTTCATCGCATTGATGACTGCTACATTAGCTTTCGCATTGTTCGATCCAAATTTCTTTGTAGCTTATTTGATATCAATTGCAGTATTTGGTTTATTCCAAGCTCTTTACATGGCTAACGCTGGAGGTGCATGGGATAATGCCAAAAAGCTAGTTGAAGTAGACTTAAAAGAAAAAAACACTCCTCTTCACGATGCATCAGTTATTGGTGATACAGTTGGTGATCCTTTCAAAGATACAACGTCTGTAGCATTGAATCCAATTATTAAATTCTCGACATTATTTGGTTTATTAGCTGTAGAAATTGCAGTAAACATGTCGGATGTTGATGCTGAAGGTATTAGACATTACACCGTAATTCATTGGGTTATTGCTGGTATATTATTAGTAATTTCAATGTACTTTGCTTGGAGATCATTCTACAGAATGAGAATAGACATTAACGAACAATAATAGTTCTCTTATAAAAATGAAACGGCTTGAATTAATTACAATTCAAGCCGTTTTTTTATGAACTTTTTTCCACAAAAACCTTGTATTCCCACAAAATCAAATATCTTTGTTTGGTCTTTTAAAATAATAGATTTATTAAAAATTAATCATATAATTCAATGAAACCTACACACATAGAACACATTGGTATTGCTGTTAAAAATTTGGATGAACAAATTAAGTATTACGAAGAAGTTTTGGGATTGAAATGCTATAGCGTTGAAACTGTTCCAGAACAAAAAGTTAAGACAGCATTTTTCATGGTTGGACAAACCAAAATCGAATTGTTAGAATCGACTGATCCAGAAGGTCCTGTTGGAAAATTTATTGCAAACAAAGGAGAAGGAGTTCATCACATTGCATATGCGGTTGATAGTGTTCAACCAATGATTGATGGCATAGCATCAAAAGGTATTCAACTAATCGACAAAACACCAAGAAAAGGTGCTGAAGGATTAAATATTGCGTTCTTACATCCAAAATCAACTTTTGGAGTGTTAACAGAAATTTGCGAAGACCCGAAGAAAAAATAAAAAGTAAACGAATGGTGAGTTAACATCTGACCAAAAAATATAAATTTAAACAGAATACAGATGAACAATCAAGAAAAGTTACAAGAACTTAAAAAGTTAAGAGAAAAAGCCTTACTTGGCGGTGGTGAAAAAAGAATAAAATCACAACACGACAAAGGTAAATTAACTGCTCGTGAACGTATTGAAATATTATTAGACGAAGGAAGTTTTGATGAATATGATATGTTTAAACTTCATCGTTGTACAAACTTCAACCTCGACAAAGAACAATACCTTACTGATGGTGTCGTAACTGGAAGTGGTACAATCGATGGAAGAGTTGTTTTTGTTTTTGCACAAGACTTTACCGTTTTTGGAGGTTCTTTATCTGAAACAATGGCAGAAAAAATCTGCAAGGTTCAAGATATGGCACTTAAAGCAGGTGTTCCATGTATTGGATTGAACGATTCGGGTGGAGCTCGTATTCAAGAAGGTATTCAAAGTTTAGCTGGATATGCTGAAATTTTCCAACGTAATATTAGAGCTTCGGGAGTTATTCCTCAAATTTCGGCTATCATGGGACCTTGCGCTGGTGGTGCAGTATACTCTCCTGCTCTAACCGATTTCATTTACATGACAGAAGAAAACAGCTACATGTTCTTAACAGGACCAAAAGTTGTTAAAACAGTTACTGCTGAAGATATTACAGTTGATGATCTTGGTGGTGCTAGAGTTCATACTTCTATATCAGGTGTTGCACATTTTGTTGATGCTACAGAAGAAGAACTTTTATATTCAATCAGACAATTGATTTCGTTCATACCTCAAAATAACTTAGAGGATACTCCAATTGTTCCAACGAATGACCCTATTGATAGACAAATCGAAGAGCTAAATAGCTTTATTCCAGATAGTGCGAATAAACCTTACGATTCACGTGAAATAGTAGAAAAAATTGTTGATGATGGTATTTTCTATGAAGTTCATAAAGATTTTGCAAAAAACATTATTGTAGGATTTGCTCGTTTCGACGGTCGTTCGGTAGGTATTGTTGCAAATCAACCAAAATATCTTGCTGGTGTATTAGATAGTCAAGCTTCTCGCAAAGCAGGACGTTTTGTTCGTTTCTGCGATGCATTCAATATTCCAATTGTTACTCTTGTAGACGTACCAGGATTCCTTCCAGGTAGCCAACAAGAATATGGCGGAGTTATTGTTCATGGTGCTAAATTATTATTTGCTTATGGTGAAGCTACAGTTCCTAAAATTACGGTTACAATGCGTAAATCGTATGGTGGAGCACATATAGTAATGAGTTGTAAACAACTTCAAGGCGATGTAAACTTTGCTTGGCCAAGTGCAGAAATTGCTGTTATGGGTGCTGATGGTGCTGTTGAAGTTCTCTATGGAAAAGAAATAGCAGCTTGTACAACTCCAGAAGATAAAGCAAGAGTTGCTCAAGAGAAAAAAGATGAATACAACAATTTATTCATTACTCCTTATCAAGCAGCTAAATACGGTTTTGTTGATGATGTTATTGAGCCAGCAATGACTCGTTACAAAATCATCAGAGCTTTACAAACTGTTTCAACAAAACGCGACAGTATGCCAGCCAAAAAACATTGCAATATTCCATTGTAATCAGATAATTATTCAAATAAAAAGACCAATCCTGCTTGTCAAGATTGGTCTTTTTTATTTGAATTATAGTTATCGATTATCCAACATCAACCATTTTATGCTTAATAGCATACATAATTAATGATGCAGTATTTTTACATTCCGTTTTTTCAAGTAAATGTGTTCTGTGCCCCTTAACTGTTGTGGGACTGATACAAAGTTTTTCGGCTATTACTTCGTTAGTAAATCCAGCACAAATTAATAACAGGACTTCTTGTTCTCGGCCTGTTATTAATGCACTATCGGGCTTAGGTTGGATCACAGTATTAAATTTATGATTCGAAATTATATTGCGTAAAAGCTCATTCGAAAAGTACGTTTCACCTTTTGAAACAGTAGTTATTGCACTTTCTAATTCAAATAAATCAGCATTTTTCAACAAAAAACCTTTAACACCAGCATTTACCATTTTATAATAATGCCCCTCGTCGCTAAACATAGAAAGTGCTATAATTTTTATGTTGGGATATTTTTCAACGGCTAATTTCGTTGCTTCTTCGCCATTCATTTTCGGCATATCAATATCCATTAATACTAAATCAGGAATGCCATTTTGAGTTAGCAAAACTAAGAATTCTTGACCATTGGATGCTTCTCCTACGATTGTTCCAATATTTTCGTTTGACAAGAGCGAAACGATTCCTTTTCTAAAAATTTGATGATCGTCGACGACAATTATTGTTGGTATTGACATAATGGGGTTTTAGTATAAAATCTGGTTGAACAAAGTTATAAAAATTTATGTATTACGAAATTTTAACGAAGTTTATTTTAAAGCATACTCTTACTCATTTTGTATAATATACTTTGCCGGTAGATCAACAAAAACAGAAAAACCTTTGCCTATACCTGTTCGTATTATGAATGTTCCACCAAGCATCGTTATTCTATTTTGCATATTTAAAAGCCCGAGTCCTGAAGTTTGCTCTTTTCTTTTCTCTGGATCAAATCCAATTCCATCATCGGAATAACTGAAGTATAGAATTTCGTTTTCAAGAGTCAATGATATTGCCACATTTTGTGCATTTGCATATTTAACAGTATTATTTATACATTCAGTAATTAAGCGATAAATAGATATCTCAATGTCCTTTTCTATTCTATTTGCTAATGTACATTCGAACCTAAAATGTAAAGTATTATGAGCAGTTATTTTTTCAATAAAACCAGAAACGGCATTTCCTATTCCAAAGTTTTCTAAGACATGTGGACTTAATTTATAGGATATTTCCTTAGTTGTTGCAATTGCATCGGCAATTGCAGCTTGAATATTTTCCATCAAAGTTTCTTTTGATGTATGAATATTTGGTTTATTTATCCATTGGAAGTATAATTTTATAACAGACAATATTGGCCCGAGTCCTTCATGCAATTCACGAGCAAAATGATTGCGTTCGCGCTCCTCAGCTTCGATGGTTGCATTTAAAATTCTACGTTCAACTAATTTTGACTGCGTAATGTCTCTAACAACTCCAACAAGTCCAATAACATTGCCTTGCATATCGTAAATGGGATTCAAATCGCTATTTAATATAATCGTTTTAGCATTAAACCATTTTGGTTCCGATTCAAAATTCATTGATTCTCCATCCAAAACACGGTCAAAAACCTCTTGCCATTGTTCTTTGGTATCTTTTCCCATTTCAGGAAATAAAATACTTTCACTTATTAAAGGTGGACGACCTATTATTGTATTCACTCCGCCTCTAAAGCTTTTATTACAGGTAACGATTCTATAAACTTTATCGATAGAAAATATATAATCGAGCGAACTATCTATTAAAAGACGTAATTCTTGTGTTCGACGTAAAATTGTTTGTTCATCAATAATGCGTTGCGTGATATCTTGTAATCGACACGAAATTCCAATTATGTCGCATTCAACTTTTATAGGATTAAATGTCATTTCGTAATAGAAATTTTGATTCAAGATAAAAGCATTTTTAATAGCAGAAACACTTTCACCACTCAAAGCTAAAGAATACAGTTCATTATATTCAATTATTTCGTCGATAGGCAAAAATGAAAGCATACTAATTCCGTCACATATTTCTACGTCCCATAACTCTTTTGCATAGTTATTAAATGCTTGGTTTGAACGTATCAAACAGAATTCATTGTTGACCGACCACATACCATTTCTTGAATTTTCAACGATTGCCAAAAGATTTGCCTGTTCTTTTTTTACATGCTCTTCAAGTTTTTTACGCTCTGTTATTTTTTGATGTTGAATTATTACATTGCAAATTTCACCTGTATTATCGAAAATTGGATAAGCCCAGTTGTAAAACCATTCGATACGACGATCATTTATTTTAATATTTTGAGAGTCGGCAGCTTGTCCAATATCGAAAAACACTTCCCATTCAGAAGGTTTTCCTTCTTTATAGGCTTTATTTAAAAAGCGATCGATACCGCCTTTTTTTATACTTGCGTCTTCAAATATATTATATACTTTACCTTCAATATGCTGCGGTTCTACGCCAAACAATTCTGTTAATTTCGGGTTTATTCTTACACACCAACCTTCAGAATCTAATATTTGAGTACTAATCGACGATTGCATGAACATTTGTTCGTAGAAATACTTTTGATTAGTAAAAGCCTCTTCTGTTTTTTTCCGTTCTGTAATATCGACAGTTATGGTTAATAAGCACTCTTTGTTATCGATAGTAATTATCTGTCCATTTACAATACCGAAAATTTCTCTACCAGTTTTGCTATTAAACTGTAATTCTAAATCACGAATTCTTCCATCATTTTGTAATGTTTCAAGAAGAAGTTTTCGGTTTTGTTTATTTATCCACTCTAATTGAGTAGCTGTGGTTCCAATTATTTCTTCTTTTGAATATTCCGATACGAAACAGGCATATTCATTAACATCAATATATTGCCCAGTATTTAAGTCTGTAATGCTTATAATAACTGGTGCATAATCAAAAACTGCTGCAAATTTTGCACGCGATTCATTTAATAGAATTTCAGCCCTTTTTCGATCTGAAATATCTCTAATAACGGCTAAAGTAAACTCCTCTCCATCTAACGAAATTATTTCGGCCGAAAGTAATCCTATTCTTACTTCACCAGATTTTAAACGAACCTTGATTTCATAATTTGAGATATGCCGATTTTTAACTAAATTTTCAATATAAATATTCCGCACTGATATATCAGCCCATAAATTGAGTGATTGCATCGATTGTCCAAGCAATTCTTCTCTTTCATAACCCGATATAGAACAAACAACATCATTAAAATCGACTAACGTTCCATCAGATAATCGTGTCAACAAAATAGCATCGGGACTTGATTTAAATAATTTTGTAAACTTTTCTTCCGATTGTTCAAGCTTTTTTTGAGCTTGTTTTCGCATCAAAGTATTACCAATATTCAAACAAATTGCCTCAAAAAAATGTATCATTTCTTCGGTAAATGCATTTGTTCGTTTTTCATTAAGTTGCAACGTTCCAACAACCGAATTTTTTGATCTAATTGGAATAATTGCAAGCGATCCATAACCTTCGTGAATACAGGTATTACGAGGATGAAATCGTGGTTCATCATCGATTGATAGGTCCAATAACGGATAACTATTGTTTGTCCAGAAAGTTCCATATTTCGTAAGAGGCGTCTCGGAAGCATTATATTTACCAGAAATAACCATACCACAAATACAACCCAACATAGGTTGGCCATTTATATCCCTACAAATATCATGTTTTGTATTTGTTACGTGTAAACTATTTTCCTTGTGCAAAAATTCATCAGCAAAGCCTAAAGTAGTAACATAAGGATAATCTTCGCCTATTTTAAACCGAATTCCCATTGCCGAGAATTTGGTTACTCTTTTTATTTCAGAAAGTATTTCAGAAAGTATTTCCGTCGTATCTTTTTCAGAATTAAGAATGTCAATAATATCTGACGAGAGCGATTGCAGTACTTCTCGTTGTTTATTTTCAGTAATATCGTACGATATAATCTGAACTCCTATAACTTTATTATATTCGTCATGTAATGCTTGATACGATGTTGTAAACCATTTATTTCCTGTTTGTAAATTGAACTGAGTATTGTATGTTTCGCTTTTCCCCGTTTCAAGAACTTGTTTCATTCGACGGTATACCTTTTCACCTGTTTGGGGTTCAAAGAGTTCATAAACCGATTTACCAATAGCGTCATCAGGCGAAAGACCAAATTGAGCAATCGATTCTTTATTTTGGAGAATCAAACAACAATTGGTATCGAAAATTGAATTTGAACTTCCAGTATGTTCGAAAAATATTTGATATCGCATTAACGCATTCTGTAATGCTTCTTCGGCTTGCTTTCTCGCTGTTATATCGGTAGCTATTCCCTCAATAATAATTTCATCGCCAACCGAATATTTATGCATTAAGATATCATTCAGCCATATCCATCTGCCATCTTTTGTTTTTATGCGATATTCAACATTAAAATCTCCATCATTATAACACGCTTCGATTGCATTTTGAACAATATTTTTATCGTCAGGATAGATTGAATTATTCCATAAAAAAGGATCATTCAAAAGATCTGATTGAGTAAAGCCTAAGATATCTTTAACCCTATCAGACCAGAATATTCCTCCCTTTGTATTTGAATATCTATAAATGATATTGGGAGAATGTTCTACTAGATTTTTATAATTTTCTTCGCTTTTTTTAAGTATTTCATCATTTTTTTTCTTCTGTTCAATTTCTTTCCGAAGACTGTATAATAAATTTTTTGCTGCAAGTTCTGATGCTCTTAAATCGCGAGTTTGTTCTTCAACCATTCGTGTGAGACGTTCCTTTTCATCACGTTTTTCAATCTTGGCTATTTTAATTTTAACCATTGCACGAATCTGTGCTGTTAATTCGCTGGGATCAATCGGTTTTGCCAAAAATGCTTCGGCACCACATTCTAAGGCATAAATCCGGCTATCTTTATCGCCTTTTAATGCTGTTATAAAAACAACAGGAATGTCTATTAATGTAGGGTCAGCTTTTAGTCTTTTACAGACTTCGAAACCATCCATTTCGGGCATAACGATATCAAGCAAAATAACATCTGGATCCTTTTCTGCGGCTATTTCCAAACCCTTAGCTCCCGACGAAGCTGTATATATCAATACATCGGAAAATGATTCTCGAATCAATGCTTTAAGACTAATCAGATTATCATGAATGTCGTCGATTGCTAGTATTGTAAAGTTTTTATTTCCCATAAAGGATTTCTTTTATGGTTTTAAATAATTGCTTTTCATTGATTGGTTTCGCCAAATATGCATCGAATCCATGTGAAAGAATCGTTTCTCGATCGGATGTCATAGCACTTGCAGTAAGTGCAATTATTGGTATGTGACTCAGATGAACATCATTACGAATAGCACGAAATGCTTGAATTCCATCAACTCCAGGTAATGCAATATCCATCAAAATTAAATGTGGTTTATGTTTCGTTGCCATTTCTATTCCTTCGTTTCCATCATAAGCCTCTATAATTCGAAAATTATCGCCCAAAATTGCTTTTACTGTAATCATATTATCATGATTATCTTCAACCACAAGAACGATAGGCTTGCCATCAATTTTTTGTAAAGTACGTTGTGGCTGTTTAATTTCTTCAATATCGTGCGAAACCATTGAGGTTACTGCTTTTAAAAGCTCTGCACGATTCACATCGCCTTTTTGAATGAGTTGATGAATATTATTTCTTTTGAGTGTTTTAAGGTCATCTTTCGTAATGTGTTTTGCGGTTAAAATTAAAACTGGAATATGTGCTGTTCTGTCTTCATTTCTTAATTTTTGAAGCACTGAAAATCCATCAACATCGGGCATCATAAGATCCAAGATCATTGCATCGGGAATTGTAAATTCAATACATTGCAGTGCCTCACTTCCATTATGCGCAACTAAAATATGATAGCCACTTTCTTCCAAAAAGTCTTTTAATTGAATGATTGCCGGTTCACTATCTTCAACCAATAAAATTGTTTTAATAACTGAATCATTTACCGTTTTTTGAGCAGGTTGGAGTATTGTATTGCTTTTAGTTATTTTTGGTTGTTTTACTACAATTTTATTATCTACGGAATATAGTAATGGTAAGGTCAACATAAATTCAGAACCATGATCGATTCGACTTGTAACCGAAATATTTCCACCAAGTAAATTGGCGTATTTTTTAGCTATTGCCAATCCTAAACCCGAACCTCCAAATCGGCGTGATGTGCTTCCATCAGCCTGACGGAATTCGTCGAAAATATGTGGTAAATGACTTTCTTCAATACCAATTCCAGAGTCAATGACACGAATTGTCAGATTTTTATCGTCGGATTGAACTGTAATTTCAACTGAACCCTTCTCAGTAAATTTGACCGCATTGCCAATTAAGTTTTGCAGAATGTGCTTACATTTATCGGCATCACTTGTTAGTAGAATTTCAGAAGCATTGTCATTAAAAAGCAAAACAATATTTTTTTGTTGAGCTTGAGGTCTAATCATATTTGCAACATCGGCAATTACAGTTTTTGCATTAAATGGAGTGATCTCTAATTCTTCGCGTCCAGCTTCAATTCGTGATATATCTAAAATATCATTAATGAGTTCCAATAGCTGTTTTCCATTGCGCTCAATGACTTCTAGATAGCTGTATTCTTCTTCTGGAATATGATGTTCAAGACGACGATTTAAGACACCAGAAAGTGCAATTACAGAATTTAGTGGTGTTCGAAGTTCGTGACTCATATTCGACAAAAAATTTGTTTTCAATTGACTGGCTTCATTCAACTGATTTTTCTGCATTTCAAGTTCGTTATTTTGTTCCATCAATTCAGACGATTGTGCAGCTAATTCCGTTTTTTGAGATTCGAGTTCTTGATTCTGAAATTCTAGCTTTTTCGAAAATTCTTTCATTTTTTGATAAGCCAAAATTCCTTCAATTCTTGCATACAAGGTCACTAATAGTTTCTCAATTAAAAGCAATGATAAACTTGAATATGATATTATTGTTGCTATTGAAATAATTGCGATAACTTCGTTATTTGACAAAATTGGAATGGTAATAATTTCACTTGGGCAAAACGTTCCACTCACTGAATGTAATAAGAACCGAGATTCTTTTGAAACATTTGTAATGTGTTGCAACTTCTTTGATGAAATCACTGTTCCAAATTCACCTTCAAGTGTATTGGCATTAAACGATTTACGAGCATTATCATTTAAACCAATTGAAACAAAATGTTCGAAATATTTTTGATCGTCGCTCAATAAATAAATAGCAGCCATTTGTGAATTAGTTTCGGTTGATAGAGCTAAAAGTGTTTTTTGACAAAATTTCTTTGCATCATCTTCATTTAGCATCACATACGAGATCGTTTTAATTTTTTCATTTACTAATGTATATGAATGAATTCCTTCAACCATCGTATTGAACGACGATGAAAGTACACCAAATTCATTTTGTGAACGATATGAACTTCTTGCATTCATATCTCCATCGTGAAAACGTTTTGAAGCGGATGTAAGTTCATCAATTGGCTTACGAATATTGCGAAATAAAATGGTATAAATAAATAGCGAAAACATAAGAATAATGATTACCAAAACAATGAGTTGACGATTCAATGAATCATTTAAATCGCTTGAATTAGTATAAAGTGTTGTAGCCTTATTTGCAGCAATTTCATCAATTTGATTGAGTGATTTTAAAAGTTCATCAGCTTGTTTCCCAACAAGACCAATTGATGATGTTCGACTTGCTGCTTCTTCCATTTTTGAATCATGAATCAACTGAAATGTTTCTTCGCGCAATGCAGTCCATAGAATATACTTTTGTTTTAACGTATCAATGTTATTCTTTTTACCAAGGAAACGTTTATATAAAATGTCTATTTGGTCAAAACCATTTGCTTGATAAAATTGAATTTCTCTTAAATTTTTATTGATAACAACTCTATCTTGTACTATAAATACATCTTTCATATTCCGCTGAATCAGCAAAATATCAGCTTTTAAATCACCAATTGCTTTTCGTACCAGCAAGGGATGGTTATACATCGTTTCAATTTGATCATGGATTTTGCCAGTTTGAATATATGCAATTGCTCCAAGAATAAGTACAAAAAACAACATTGCTGCAAAACCCAAACGAAGTTGCGTTCCTATCTTTAGATTATTTATTTTCATTTTATCTATTTAATATTTTCGGTTTGTAACAAATTTACTATTATTTATCTATGATTAGATATTTTAGACTTAACCGATTTTGTTTTGTTTTTGAAAAATTGCCGATTGTGGATAAAGCTCCTTAAAGTTATGCTCTAAAAGAATATTTCGTTCCACTTCTCCTACAATGATATATCCGCAAGTTGCAAGGCTTTTTGTAATTTTTTCCAGTATTTGTTTCTGATATTTAGGTTTATAATAAAACAATAAATTTGCACAGAAAACAACATCAAATTCACCAAAAATACTTGAAGGTGGACAACTATATCGCTCATCAAACAAGTCAAACACAGAAAATTCAATGCAAGTTTTTATTTCGGGTTTGATCTTATAAATTTCATTCCCCATTTTTGTAAACCACATTTCTAATCTTTTTATCGTAAGATTTTTGATATGATTATCTGAGAAATAGCCTAATTGTGCATCTTCTATTTGTACCGATCGTTGGTCTGTTGCAAAAATTCGATAGTGTATTTCGTGATTAAAATATTCATGTAATAATATAGATAAGCTGTAGGGTTCTTGACCAGATGCACATGCTGCCGACCAAATCCTAATTTCTTTTTCTTTTTTATCGATTCTTGATAAAAGTAATGCGGGTAATACAATACGCTCAAGTACCGAAAAGGTGAGTGAATTTCGAAAGAACTCGCTATAACTAATTTGAAGTGATTCAATAATATGATTCGTTTCATCTTCATTTGAAGATAAAAATGATACATAATTGTGGATTGAATGAGAATTGGTTTCAGCAGTCCTTTTTTCGATTGATTTAGCTAAAAATGAAGGCTCATATTTTGAAATATCATAATCGTGTTTTTGCAAAAGTATATCTGCAATGTTTTTAGTTATCTCATTCATAATTAAACTGTTTAATCCAGTTGTATATATTTTTAATGTAAGCTTATAGTGCTTTTAAAAATACAATTTAGATTGACTTTTTTTACATTACAAGTGAATACTAAGATATCTATTTAAAAACTATTCGTCCTTATTTTTTTTAGAAAAGAACGTGGAATCCTTCAATAATATTTACCGGCAATATTCATGTTTCAAAAAGTCAAATTCAGTCGTAATCTGATCGAATAATTCTAAGCAGTTTTTTTGGTCTGATTGGAAATTCTTTTCTAATTGTAAAGCAAAATCGGCTAATATTGAAAAACAAATTCCTCGTGCCATTCCTTTCAAAGTATGAGCATTGAATTTTATTTGAGCGAAATCGTTATTTATTATTGCAATTTGCAAATCGGAGATATATTGTGGCATCGATTCGAATGCCATTTTCAAAAAGGTATTGACAATTTGCTCATCATTATCATAGGTTTTTAAAACATCGGTCTTATCAAAATGTATAAGTTTGGTGATCGATGATTCGGAATGTTCTATCAGAATCTCTGCATTACCATTCAAATATTTATCGAAAGTAGCAAACAACTGAGTTGAATTAATTGGTTTTGAAAGATAATCGTCCATTCCAGCTTCGATACAACGTTCTCTTTCGCCTGCAACAGTTCCAGCGGTTAATGCAATTATAGGCACTCGTTTTTTATAATCTTGCACTGAAGCTCGAATTTCGCGAGCAACTTCGTATCCATTCATTACTGGCATTTGAATATCTAACAAAATAATATCGGGTTTCTGTTTAGTATATAACTCTAAAACCTCTGTGGATTTTTTTGTTTTTAGAATTTCGACATTTGGCATTGTAAGTGAAACCAATGATGACACTAAATTTAAGTTCATTTGATTGTCGTCGACAAGTAATATTCTACATTTTCTGTCTGAAAAAGACGTTTCAGAAAACGTATCATTCCCAATTATTTGTTCTTCAATAACGTCAACCTTAGTGTGAATTTTCATAAAAGTATCATACAATTGCATAATTCTCAAAGGTTTTTGTAAAACAAACCTAACTCCAAGTTCTTTACATTCAGATTTAACTTTTTCGTCATCAAGTATATTATGCATTAAGATTATTGATTGATTCTTGCTTTTTTCGTTTGCTCTTATATTTCTAATAACATCAATTCCATTAACGTAGGGCATTTTATAGTCGACAATAACAACATCAAAATCGTTTGAATTGTCAATCATTTCCAATGCTACAATTCCATTAGCAGCCTGATTGCACTGTACCATTTTAGATTGCAACATTTTTTCAACAATAGTTCTATTACTCGCATTATCGTCAACAATGAGAACTTTTTTAGCCCAACTTAAATCGTAAGCATTGCATTTTTCGCAGTATTCAAAAGGAACAGCAACAGTAAAGAAAAAACAACTGCCCAAACCTTCTTCACTTTTTATTTGAATGTGCGAGCCCATTTTCCCAACTAAATTGCTCGAAATGGAAAGACCAAGCCCTGTTCCGCCATATTTTCTGCTAGTTGAACTATCAGCTTGTGAAAATGCATTAAAAATTTCATTTTGTTTTTGTAGTGCTATTCCAATTCCAGTATCACGAATCGAAAACGTAATATTCATTTCATATTCATTTCCTGCAATTGCTGCTGCTTCAATTTTCAACTCAACCTCTCCTTCTTCTGTAAATTTTATTGCATTACCTAACAAATTAACAAGCACTTGACGCAATCGAACAGGATCGATATACATAAATCGTGGAACGCTAGATGAAATATTTAACAACAATTCTATTCCCTTTTCAGCAACTCGAAATTTTAATATGTCAATAATATTTTCTGACAGGGTTATAATGTCAACCTTTTCACTTATAAGATCAAGTTTACCAGCTTCGATTTTAGAAAAATCAAGAATATCGTTTATTAAATCAAGTAATGAGATTGCCGATATATTTACATTTTTAGCAAAATCAATTTGCTGCTCAGTCAATTTCGTTTTTAGCAGAATTTCTGAAAATCCGATAATACCATTTAAGGGAGTTCGTATTTCGTGACTCATTGTTGCTAAAAACTCTGATTTTGAAATACTCGCTGCCTCTGCGGCATTTTTTGCGTTTAATAAATCATCTTCAATTTGTTTACGTAATGTAATATCTTCTTTAACCGCAAGAAAGTGAGTAATAGTACCTTTATCGTCTTTTACGGGTGAAATAACTGCTGATTCCCAATAGAGTTCCCCATTTTTTTTCTTATTCTGAAATGTTCCATGCCAACTATTTCCGGAAAGAATTGTTTCCCATAAATCTTTATATTCTGAACTCGAAATAGTTTCTGTTTTTAAAATTCGAGGATTTTGTCCGATTGCTTCTTCAAAAGAGTAACCAGTTGATTCTGTAAATTTTGGATTGACATATTCAATATTTCCTTTAATGTCGGTAATCACCGTTGTTACGGGACTTTGTTCTATTGCAACTATCAGTGTTCGGAGTTTTGCATCTACTTTTTGCTTTTCAACATCTGCTTTTAAACGCTCAGTAATATCAATAAAAATTTCGAGCATTGCTTTTTTGCCTTGGAAAATCATTCCTGTGTGAACAATTTCAAATGTTCGTCCACCCATCACATTATGAGAAATATATGACTGTGTTTCGCCTATTTTAATATCCGTAAATAATGGACAATCTAAACATTGTTTTTTATCGTCACGATATAATTCCCAACACTTTTGTCCTTCGTTTTTATATTGAACCTGTAACTTTAAACTATCGTTTATAAAAAGAATATTTCCATGTTCATCAACAATATCCATCCCAAATGGTATGGTTTGTAATAATGACTGATTAAGGTTTACACTTTCGATAAGCGATTCTTCTGCCCTTTTACTTTCAGTAATATCATTAATTATTGAAAACAAATATTCACCATTTATTGTTTCAATTGGCGATGAATGAACCTCAACAAATCGTTTCGTTCCATTTGCTAATTTATGTTCAAAAATGAATTTATTTTTATTACCAATGAGTGCATTATTCATTTCATTTTTAATTGTTTCGGGTTGAAAACAATTAATTTCACTTATATTCATTGAACATAATTGTTCATTTGAGTAACCGTAAAACTCAACGGCAGAATTATTTGCACTTTCTATTGTTCCTGTATTTGGATTTATTAAAAGCATAACCGATTTATGAGTCGAAAACATTTTACGAAATTTCTCTTCATTCTCTGATAATAAATTTGTTTTATATTTCATTATTCTTGCTTTACGTCCCAAGGCAAACGACCAGATCATAAATAGTAAAGCAAGAAGCACTAAACTTACTGGTAACGCACAGTCTTTGAGAACCAAAAAATCCCAAGAATTCGAGGCGACATCAACTCCTAAAACAGCTATTACCTTTCCATTTTCAGGTTCTCTTATTGGAATAAAACCACTGACCCATGTTCCCCATCTATCAGTAAAAGGTCCTTCACAATATTCTTGTTTGGTTTTAAATACGTTACGTATACTTTGAGGTGCTTCAGTATAGATTTGACCAGGAGGCGAACAATCTTTTGAACTTGTAGGTTCCGAATCGACATAAAAGAAAATACTATCTTTTTTTAAGCCCAGTAAATAGATAAATCGACAATCAACAATTGTTGTACGAGCTGCAAACATTTGTTGTTTAAGATATTGATATTCTGACAATGAGGTATCTGAACTTAAACCATGTAACGAACGTATTTTACTTTGTTTAAGTATGCTAGCAATAATCCTTGAATCTTCTAAAATCGTTTTTTTTATATCCTTCTGCGTATCTAGGACAGTAAACCAAATTGATGAAACTCCAACAATAAGTAAACAGCAATAAATAAATAGCATTGTTTTATTTATCTGCTTATGATAAATAATGGTATCCCCTTTATCTAATAATGCCTTGTCTACTTTCATAAGATTAATACTAATTTTCTATTAGTTAGATGGAGACCATTTTATTTTTAATCGCATAGAGAACAAGGCCTACAGCATTTTTAGTACTTGTTTTTTCTGACAAATTTTTACATTGTATGTCAACAAAATTGGGACTTACCATCAATTTGTCGGCGATTTCTTTGAGCGAAAATCCTTTACATAAAAGATTCAACACCGTTTCTTCGCCAGCTGTTAAGGCAATTTTGCGCATATCTTTTTGAACCATACTTACTTTATTGTAATACGTAACCAGTTCGGGTGCCAAATAGGTACCTCCATTAATAACAACTTCTATGGCTTTTTGTAACTCTTCGGCATTAACTTTTTTCATTAAAAAACCTTTTGCTCCAGCAAGTACCATATCTTCAATATATTCCTCGCCATCGTCGTTTGTTAAAGCAATAAATTTTAAATCTGGATATCGTTTTTTTGCTTCTCTCGTTGCTTCGATTCCGCCCATTATAGGCATATTTACATCCATTAAAACCAAATCGCCAGCACAAGTTTCCAATAGACTTAAAAACTGAACCCCATTGGGAGCTTCAGCAACCACTTGAAATCGATCATTTTTTTTAAGTAAAATTGACAAGCCTACCCTTGTCATTTCAACATCGTCAACTATAATTATTTTTATCTTTTCCATAATTCTAATTTGAATTTATAATTAAAGAGAACTTCTTCTCAAACTAACAAGTCCAGTCGAGATATACGTACTTCCGTTCATTACCGTTTCAATTGCTTTTTGTAATTCATCAATACATGCCGATTTTAATAAAAAACCTTTAGCTCCCGATAATATCATTTTGTCGAGTGTGCTTTCCTCATTATCGGTTGTAAAGGCAATAATTTTAAGAAATGGATTTTTCGAAAGTGCTTTTTTAGTTGCTTCTAATCCATCCATAACAGGCATCATAATATCCATCAAAACGATATCAGGTTTATGTATATTCAATAAATCGAGAAATAATTGTCCATTTTCGGCTTCTGCAATTATTTCTATATTTTCGATTTTACGGAATTTCAACCATAAATCAAATCGTGTCATTTGAACATCATCGACTATAATAAGTTTGATTTTTGATTGCATGATTGGTTTGATTAAATATTGTGTGTTTAAAAAGAGCCAACGATGCATTCGTTGGCTCTTTGGGTAGAGACGTTGCCTGCAACGTCTTATTTGTAATGATACACAGAGACGTTGCATGCAACATCTCTACAGAACAGCCCTAGAATCGTTCGTAGTCTCCATCGTGTTGATCCATAACTAAATCTACGCCACCTGACTTAGTTGCAACAACACCTAAGTTACCCGAAGATTTCGATTTATTCGATTTTGTCATTATTGCCTTCATAGTAGTTGTTTTGATTGATTTTTGTTTTGAATGTGCTCCATCGTTATTCACTTTAAAGAATCCAATCAAATCTTTAAGGCTATCAGCTTGGCTCGACAATTCTTCACTACTAGTTGCCATTTCCTCTGCACTGGCAGCATTTTGTTGGGTAACCTTGTTTAACTGATTAACTGCATTATTGATTTGATTTGCACCAGAGTTTTGTTCAATACTAGCAGCGGTGATTTCTTGAACCAACTTCGCCGTTTTTTGAATATCTGGAACTATCGATTCTAACAAACGACCTGCTTTATCAGCAATATCAACACTTGATTTGGTTAACTCGTTGATTTCGCCAGCTGCAATATGACTTCTTTCTGCCAATTTGCGAACCTCTGCTGCAACAACAGCAAATCCTTTTCCATGTTCACCAGCACGAGCTGCTTCAACTGCTGCATTAAGTGCTAAGATATTAGTTTGAAATGCAATATCACCAATGATTGAAACCTTTTCGGCAATCTTTTTCATCGATACAACGGTAACATTAACATTTTGACTTCCAATCAAAATATCTTCGGCAGCTTTAGCAGCAATTTTTTCGGTTTGCTGTGCATTGTCAGTATTTTGTTGAATGTTCGATGCCATTTGCTCCATTGATGATGAAACCTCTTCAGCAGCCGATGCTTGTTCCGAAGCACCTTCAGAAACTTGTTGAGAGTTCGAACTCATTTGTTGACTTGCATCTGCAATATTATCGCTCGAACCTTGAACTTGCGTTACAATATCACTAATTGCTTTAACCATATCTGCTAACGAAATAAGCAATTCATCTTTGTCAGAACGAGGTTTAATCTGAACGGTCATGTCGCCACTTGCAATGATTTTAGTTTGAACAGTAACATCACTCATTGCTTTTACCATTTGAATTAGTGCTTTCATTAATTCATCTTTATCAGAACGAGCTTTTAATTCAACATCCAAGTCACCAATAGCAACAAGTTTAGCATTTTCAACAATGCTATTTAAAGCATGTATTGTAACATTTAAATTATTTTTTATTTCATTGAAATCGCCATTATAGTTATCGGTAATAATTGGAGGCATATCACCAATACTGATTCGTTTTACATAATCGGCAGCAACATTTAATGGTCCTATAACCGAATCAAGCGTATTGTTTACACCTTGAACAATTGCTTTGAAATCGCCTTGATGTTTCGATGCATCAGCCCGAGTTGCGAGTTTTCCGTCAACAGCTGCTTGCGCTAACATTCCAGCATCTGCAACGAGGGAATTTACAGCTATTACACAAGCATTTAAGTTTGTCTTAATAATATTATATTGACCTTTATAATTATCGGTAATTTGTGGAGGAATATTCCCTTTACTGATTTTGTCAACATAATCGGCAGTTACCATCAATGGTTTTACAATGTTTGTAATCGTATCATTTACTCCTGAAACAAGTTGTTTCCAGCCACCTTGGAATAATTCTGCATTTGCACGTTGGTCTAATTGTCCATCGGCTGCTGCTGTTATTATCTTATCTGTTTCTGCTAATAGTTCACTCATCATTTTTACTACCGAATTAAGGTTTGTTTTAATGATGTTGTATTGACCTTTGTAAGTATCAGTAATTTGTGGAGGTATTACACCTTTACTCACTTTCTCAACATAATCGGCAGTTACCATTAATGGATTTACAATATTAGTAATCGTATCATTTACTCCTGAAACAAGTTGTTTCCAGCCACCTTGGAATAATTCTGCATTTGCACGTTGATCTAATTCACCATCGGCTGCTGCTGAAATTATCTTATCGGTTTCTGCTAATAGTTCACTCATCATTTTTACTACCGAATTAAGGTTTGTTTTAATGATGTTATATTGACCTTTGTAAGTATCGGTAATTTGTGGAGGTATTACACCTTTACTTACCTTATCAACATAATCAGCAGTAACCATTAATGGATTTACAATATTCGTTATTGTTTCGTTTATTCCAACAACTAGTTTCTTCCAACCTCCAACAAATAATTCAGCATTTGCACGTTGATCTAATTCTCCATCAGCAGCTGCAACAACAACCTTATTTGCCTCTATAAGAAGGCTTTCCATGATATCAATACAATTATTTAAATTGGTCTTAATCTCATTGAAATCACCATCATAGTTATCAGTAATTTTTGCGGGAATATCGCCTTTCGAAATTCTATCAACATACTCCGCAGCAACATTCAATGGTCCAATTACTGCATCAAGTGTATCATTTACACCTTCAACAATCTTTTTATAATCTCCTTGATGTTTTGAAGCATCAGCTCTTGTCGAAAGTTTTCCTTCTACAGCAGCTTTCACTAACAAGCCAGCATCCGATACGAGTAAATTTACAGCATCGATACATTGATTTAAGTTCGTTTTGATTTCGTTAAAATCACCATTATAATTATCCGTTATTTTTGCTGGAATATCACCTTTCGAAATTCTATCAACATATTCGGCTGAAACGTTTAATGGTCCGATTACTGAATCTAATGTATTATTTACTCCTTCAACAATTTTACGGAAATCACCTTGGTGACGTGTTGCATCTGCACGGGTGGCTAGTTTTCCTTCAACAGCAGCTTTTGCAAGAACTCCAGCATCTGATACTAATAAATTTACAGCATCGATACATTGATTTAAGTTGGTTTTTATTTCATTGAAATCACCGTTATAATTATCCGTAATTCTGGCTGGAATATCACCTTTCGAAATTCTATCGACATATTCGGCTGAAACATTCAATGGTCCAATAACTGCATCTAAAGTTTCGTTTACTCCTGTAACAATTTCACGGAATTCGAAGTTTATTTTTTCTGGATCGCCACGTGTTGCAAGTTTTCCTTCTACAGCAGCTTTCGAAAGCATTTTAGCTTGGTCGATAACCGATTTTACAATTGTTTGAATATTGCCTGAGATTACTAAACCCAAGATAATAGCTGCTATAACTCCAATAATAATAAGAATTATCATTATAGTAGATGCAGTATTTGCAATTCTTGAATTATCATCTGATAATACAGTTCCTACACTTATTTTTTGATTTACAACGTTATCTGTAGCTAACTGAAATCGTTTATTTGATTTAAACCAAGAAGTTCTCAAATATACTTTTGCCTCTTCAACCTTTCCAGTATACACTAAATTTTTAAAACCTGGCATCATATCAATATAGTCTTTCTTCGCAGCAACTAATTCGTCATACAATTTACGACCCGCTTCTGTTTGGATAGTAGCCCCATAAACTGTTAACATTGAATCATATTGAGAATTCAAAACCATAAATCTTTCATATTTCTGTTTTGTTCCATCAATATCTTCTGCTAACATCATATCACGAGCATTAACTCTTAATCGTTGAAACGTTTCAGACATATTGACACATGTACCTAAGGGTTTAACTATATTTTCATACATTTTTGAATCAGCAACATCTATTGTTTTGATTTGCGTAATACCAACAATTCCAATAATTGCTGCTATTATTGCTACGGAAATAAATCCTATAAGCAACTTCATTCTAATTTTTACATTTTTAAACATAATTTTAGGTTTTAAAGGTTTAACTACTTTTTTCTATTTAAAACATCTTTATTCTTACTCTAAACTTGCCTATTTTACCCTGATAACTTACATCACCGCTGCCGATTCTACAACTTGCACTAATTCATCGACCGAAAAAACTTTATCCATATCGAGAATCATAATAAACTGCTCTTCGCTGGCTTTGTACATTCCTACAATAAATTCGGAATGATATTTAGAACCAATGTTTGGAGCTGGTAATATTTGCTGTGGTTCGATTTCCAATACTTCTTGAACTGCATCGACCAAACCACCGACTTGAAGAGTGTCATCACCAATAGTAATGTCGAGGACAAGGATACAGGTATTGGGAGTAAATTCGGTTTCGGTTAGCCCAAACTTTATACGCGTGTCAACTAATGGTAATACCGTTCCTCGCAGATTAATCACCCCTTTCATATAAGCGGGTGCTTTGGGAACTTTTGTTATTTTAGTCATTTCCAAAATGTTCAAAACCTTGCTCACATTAGCAGCAAAGATTTCATCCCCCAATTTGAACGACAGATATGATGTTAATGTACTTAATTCATTCATTTTTCCTCCTTATTTTATAATGCTATTGGTATATTCTCATTAAAGTAATATCCTCCGGTCAAGACTTGATGCATTGCTGGAATGATATCGTCGAAAAAGGTTGTTTTATATACACATCCTTTAAATCCAAGTTCAATTAATTGACTGAGATAAATTTTATCAGTATACATAGTTACTGCAATTATCTTTACATTTGGGTGTTGTATAGACATCCGTTGTGCCGATTGAAAACCATTTACCCTTGGCATTTGAAGATCCATCAATACAATATCTGCCATATGAATATTTGGTAACTGCAAAAATGCCTCACCATTAGCGGCTTCTGCAATAACTTCACAGTTCAATTCGTTACGCAAAAATTCTTTCATAACTCTGCGATACATTTCACTATCATCAACAATGATAATTTTAGTGACTTTCCTGCTATGTATGTTTTTTATTTCCATATATCAAAGTTAGATCAGAACATATGAAAAATACAGATACTTTAATACTGATTTGCCACCTACAAAAGCACTGTTTTACTGTAGTACTAAAAGAGGGGGTAGTGGTATGTTTTCAATAAAGTCAGAGATAAACTTTAGGCTGGGAAACAACTTAAAAATAATTGGATTATCGTAAAAAACACATTCAAATATCTAATCGTATTATCTATAATTGAAAGAAGCAAATGCTTTTTTCAATTATAAAATAATCAAAAACACCTGGGAAGGATTAATCTAGGGGAATTAATGAAAGGTATAAAAAAAAGATCTACATTATCATAATCGCTCTTTCGGTAAAATATATCTTTTTTGAATGGTAAATGGCTCATTTTTATTTGATTAACGAAAGTGTGCATTGTAATTGATTTCCTCTTTAATAGAAGAGGCTTTTTTATGGCAATGTGAGTGTAATTCTGTTCAATGGTTGTTACATTGTTTGCAAAGCGGTTATCGTTGATAGGGGGGCAAAATGAAAAACGTTCCATTTTTAAGGTGGAACGTTTTTGTTTTTATGGAATTAAACTTCTAATATTCTGCAGGCATTTTTAAAACCTCTTCATAAGTGAAAACTGGACCATCTTTACATACATACGTTTTACCAACGGTACAATGTCCACATTTTCCAACACCACACTTCATTCTATTTTCAAGCGTTGTGTATATTTTATCGTTTGCAAACCCATTTTTAGCTAAAATAGGCATCGACATTTTGATTAAAATCGGTGGTCCTGCTACAATTGCAATTGCGTTTGTACTTGATGGAGCATTTTGTTCCAAAATGGTTGGTACAAATCCTACGTGACCTTTCCATTCTGGAATTTCTCCACCTGGATCTACAGTTACAAATAGGTCAATATCTCCACGATCTTGCCATTCTTCTAACTCATATTTATATACTAAATCTTTCGTTGTTCTAGCACCATAGTATATCGATATTTTACCAAATTTATCGCGTTGGTCAAGTAAATTCCAAATAACGCAACGTAATGGAGGTAAGCCAATTCCACCTGTTATAAATACAATATCTTTACCATACCATTCTTCTATAGGAAACGTATTTCCATAAGGACCACGCAAGGTTATTACATCATTCAATTCACAAGAAGCCAAAGCTTTGGTAACACGTCCTGAACTTCTAAAGGTACATTCAATATAACCTTCGCGAGTAGGCGATGATGCTATACAAAAGGTACTTTCTCCTTCGCCCAAAATGCCATATTCAGCAAATTGTCCTGCTTTAAACGAAAATTGTTTCGCTTCTTCTGGATTTACAAATTCTAATCTGTATGTGCGAACTAGAGGTGCTTCTTCCGTGATTTTAGCAATTCGCATTTGATAAGGGATGTAGGTGTTTTTGATACTCATATCTTACTCCTTTGTCACGTTTAAAATGTTTTCAAATATATTTAAATGGGCAGGACATACTCTAATACAACGTCCACAGCCTACACAACTTACAATTCCTAGGTTTTCAACCGAATATTTAAACTTATGCATCAATCGTTGACGACGACGCTCTGTTTGATTTTTTCTTGGATTATGTCCCGAATTATGTTTTGTAAATAAACTTAATCCACATGCGTCCCAGCAACGTTTACGACTTCCTTCATCGCCATTACTTTCGTCTTGAATATCGAAACAAGTACAGGTTGGACAAGCAAATGCACACGCTCCACAGCCATAACAACCCATTGATTCGTGTTTCCATTGTGCGTTATCGTATGCTGTTTTAATTTTTTCTTTTATTTCTTCAAGCGAAAACTGAGTTTTAAGTTTTGCTAAAAATTCGTCTTTCGATTTTATTGGTGAATCCACAAATAAATTTGCCGAATTTTCAATGATTGCTTTTCCCTTTTCTGAAACAACTTCAACATAATATTCGCCTCCCATTTTAGTGAGTAAAATGTCGCTACCAGCTGTACTTCCTGGATTTAAATCGACAGACGTACAAAAGCATGCATCGTCGGCTTCAGCACAACTTATTGTTATAAGCGTCGTTAGTTCTTTCCTTTTAGCAAAATAAGCATCAGGATTTTCTTTTAAAAAGAATTCAGAAATATAATCGAATGCGGAACTATCGCAGGGGCGTAATCCCCAAACTACTGTTTCTGGAATTTGAGAAAGAGTATCTTTAATTTCAATTCCTTCTTCGGTTTTTTTATAGGTAAATAATTCCTCTACTTTAGGAAATACAACCGATTTAGCCGAAAATTGGGTTTGAATATAATCAGTTTCAATTTGATCGTACGATACAACTTGTTCAAAGAAAACCTTGCCACTTTTTTTAGCAACAGGAGCAATTACGACTTTACCCGATTTAATCAGATTGTCGAATAATGTAGCTATATCGCTCGACTTTAATAGTTTTGTTTCCATCTATCTAAATGTAAATCTAACTTAAATTCTTTTTAACTATTTCTTATCCATATATAAGAGTTTCAAACTCAAAACTATCTTATAAATCCTTCTTTGTCATTAGGATTGTAAGTATTTAATGCATAGCTGTTTGATGATGAAAAACCAGTTTGAGCACCAAATTCTTTCTTAATATCTAAATTCATTTTTGCTGTTAGTAAATGTACAGGAATTCCCACTGGACAAATTCTACCACATTCGCCACAATTGATACAACGTCCAGCTAAGTGCATTGCTCGCATAGTGTGCCATTCCATATTGCCCGATGTTTCGGCAGATACTTTAATCCATTGAGGTTGATTGCTTTCAACAGTACATTGTGGGCAATAGCACATTGGACAAACAGCTCGACATGCATAACATTTTATACAAGTTGAAAATAAATCTTTCCAATATTCCCATCTTTCATGACGAGACATGGCATTGATTTTTTCAATCAGTTCTTTTTCTTCATCTGTTAATTCTGGAAAGTTTGATTGAACATAATGTTCAACATCTTTAATCGATTCAAAAACAATGAGTTCATGAGCCGAATTAAAGGTCATAATAGTCAATTCTAAACTCCAAAGTTGGTTCTCCGATAGTAATTGTAAAATCGAACGCAAAGTAGCAACATTACTTATAATACCTATTTTCTTAGCTTCTTTAACTTCGGGTTTATGTAAATAAACTGCTAAATTATTTTTGCAAAGATCATTATATATCAGTAATTTAACTTGCGAAGCCGAATCTAAAAAACAAGGAACAGCACCTTTACCAATGGCGTTTTGAAAACCAATCATCATCG